>Ga0307515_10008444_pt1 | contig 20077 bp, 24 predicted proteins | sample 17_EM_MG_FD_194513 | JGI IMG/M metagenome (GOLD analysis project Ga0307515, IMG submission 194513) | Populus trichocarpa ectomycorrhiza microbial communities from riparian zone in the Pacific Northwest, United States - 17_EM | ecosystem: Host-associated > Plants > Roots > Unclassified | place... | reverse complement strand
GTCCAGGTCACTCCTCCCGCTCACTCTGAATTCGGTCATCACTTCTGTGAGGCGAGCCTCTTAGTCGTCGTCGCTCGCTCGTTGGTCGACGCGTCGCGTCAGTCGCGTTTTCTGCCAAGCCTTTACGCGAACCCACTCCGTTGTGTGGATTCCTGTGCGCGCCCTCCTCCTGCGGTCTCGCTGGTGCTGGGACGCTCGCTTCGGGGTCAAGTCGACGTCTAGAATCGATTGCCGCCGTCCGTTTTTTAATTGCTATCGTTGTTGTCGACTTATCGCGCTGACTTCGGCGAATGCGAAGTTAGTGCCGTAAAGTTTGTCCCGAAGTGATCATCAGGGTAAGGGATGCGAGTCCTGAAGGCGCTGCTATCCCAAATAAGCTTACAAGAAAGACAGTTTGGTGTTACAAATGTTTAATCTACAGTGTGGTAGAATATATTCATGTCAAGTGTCCGCGGGACCTTGCACTCTTCGCTGAAGTTTTCGATTATCATTATTCATCGATCATACTTGTCATGAATCGTAGGCGATGCATTGGTGGCTATTTGAGTTTGTTTGATAGATGCTAATTGAGGTAAACGTCAAACGTAGATGGCATATCATTCGCTGTTATATCTAACTCATAAGCATTTCTGATGATGGTTATTCTCATCATGTGTAATCTAGTATGCTTGCGCTATTTTGAGCCCTCGTGCGGTACTTCGGTAGCCGCTGGTTATAGGATGCTGTCCATGGTGCCATTGACTTGTCGGTGCATCCCACTCTGTAGTCGTCATTCGGTAAACCGGGTCATCGTTGGGATGGCACATCGTGATACCCGGGCTGGATACAACAACCGGAACTTGGAACTGTGTACGCTGACTTCCAGGTTGAGCTCAGTTCTCTGGGAAGAAGTTGCATGTTGCACGTTAACTTTGGATCCTCATTTGAAAAATCTGACCTGTTTTGATTGAAGTTGAAGTTAGCGATTGTAGATGCAACAATGTTTTGTCTCGGAGGTGATCGACGTCATGTGTAGTTTGGATCAGAACCCACGCAATCGATCCCATCCCTGCAAACCACGTGCAACTAAAAAATCTCGTCTCGATAGAGTACTTGGCAGTACCCTTTATTAACACATGCATAAGTAGCTGTAGCCTATATACTGTTCAAGATTATACTTCTGGTAATGCCGCATTTAGTCAACGATCTTTTGGAGTCCTAAGCTATAGCAGCTTTGGTTGATTTACTAGCACCCATAGAGGATACAGAACTCTGTTTTTTATTTTCTACACTTACGTTTTTGGGAAAGGGTTGGTTAGCATGCTGAGGTGTGTGGGATATAAATTAGGCATTGAGCGGATATCCTTGATGTATGCATTGTATCCAATCGCTTTGGTATAAGGGAGTCCATCGCACTATAAATAACCTATTTATAGCATCTCCGGCGAGGGGTTTTTTGTTTTAATCACAGCCGTTCATTCTACCAAGATATGGCAGTGTAGTCTCTGGTGAGGGGTTATTCCCGGGTCGATGTGATTATATAGGAGCACCACCGTGAAAGCTGCCTGAAGAATACTAACACTGTACGCGTGTTATTCCTCTACCTAACTTGCGATTTACAGAGACTCAACCCAACCACGGAAAGCCACATAAAGATATACGATTCCAGCAGCGAACCCCACTTTCGTTTGGCACAATGTTTACGATTTCTGGCCGATCTGATCTGGAAGGACACGGGGTTGTAAAATACTCCAACAACGCGTTCTTCACGAACCATGCCGCTTCAATCGAGCATCCTAGTGTCGTCGTTTAGAGCAATCTGATTATATTCCTTGTAGTCGCGCAGAAATACAATGTTGATTTCCTGCCGATCATGTGGCTGCCCGAGCTTGGAACAGTTGGTGAGGGTGGATGCGGCTCAGTAAGCCAGTCAGTTGCCGCCACCGGCTTGAACTTCGTTTTCAAGCGATTCCATGGCGCCGGAGATTCAGAAAACTACTACGCACCTCTAATATCTGAGGTGATGATTGTGAGCCAGCTTCCAATTCGCGATCACCCCAATATTATTGACCTTGAGGGTATTTGCTGGGAGGTTCGGCCAACAACTAAGAAGCGGTCCCCTTGCTTGTGTATGAAAGGGCAGTGTGGGATCCGAAAAAGTTCATGAATGTGGAAGAGGGCTAACATGTCACTGAAAGAAAGGCTGAGGATTTGTGCGGATATTGGCAGGGCTATTATGGTTCTTCACACCTATGGTTGGTCATTTTAAAGAATTCTTCTGCTCGTGGTTTAATTCAAGTATACAGATGTGGTTCATAGCGATATTAAACCCCAGAACGTACTCGTTTCAAAACTGCAGCCGGCCAAACCGCCATCAATGTCGCTGATTTTGGCTGTTCCACACTCGCCGCAAAAGGTACCGGGTCGGTTTTGTTGCCGAAGTCGAGGCCGTGGAACGCACCTGAGCATGAGAACAAAGGGTTCCACTTTAGGAGACCTAAACGAATGGACGTTTATTCATTTGGCATGCTCTGCCTTTGGTTGTTATTTGGGACCAGACTATCAGAAAATACCGAAGCTAGGATGGAAGGTATGACAAACCGAGGCGAGGTTTCTATTAATATCCCATTCCCATTTTGTCCACCGACGACACTCGAGACTCTAAAATACGACGATGCGTTGCAGTGAATTTCAGAAAGCTTGTCCATTCCATATCGGACTTGAGTGCCTGAGAAAGAGCTGGTTTAATCGAATTTTTCTCTTTGACACTTACCCGAAATCCCGACAATCGGACGTTGGATATTGGAAAACGGTTGGCTATTCTTTGTCAAGAACGGTGCGTGTCTATTGCCCAGTGCAAGACTTCCATTAACGGCGTAGGGTTGAGTTGCAAACTGCAATTGTGAGGCCCTCAATTGTCACGAAAGACCTGTCGATGTATCCAAAATTCAGGGTAAGAGCCGCTTTATATCCTCGCGGACACTGTGGCTAAGTACCTACAAGTAGCCGAAGATCTTGCTAGTTTCATCAGAGCCGACTATTTGGTACGGAACCAAATCACAGACAGCCTCTTGAAAAGCTATTCTGGCAATCAACTGCATCCATTTGCGCATGATATGGCATTCCAGGTTGCTTTTTGCTACCATATTGGTTTTGGGATGCAGTCAGATCTCACGGAATGCAAAGAATGGCTACAGAAAGCGAATAGAAAGCTTTCTGACCTCCAGGTAGAACGAGACACCGTTCACGAGCGCGACTGGAACAATGACCGAATGACTCAGGCATTCAGTGACGGGTTGCCGTATCAACTGAACCTCATCCACGGATAGCAATCGTGGGGCCGGGCAGAACTAAATGCAGTCCGAAAAGCGTACGAGCGGGAAGTAAAGGACATGTAGCAAGCCTTCGGGAATGATCATTTTGTTCCTTTACCGCTGTATATGATAATCGCAGATCTTGTGGACGAACTAGGAGCGTTAGCAGAGTCGAAGAAGCTGCGATTGGACCTTAGAGCTCAAGCTGAGAAGATATACGGTGTTGGGCATCCGTATCATATACAATCCATAATGCAACTGCATGGGTCGTGCTATAGGATGTGGCAATGGAGGGAAGCTGAAACTTTGCTGGATGAGGTTAAGACTCTTGCAGAAACCAATGTGGTGGAAAGCCTGCAGGACAGAAACATCATTGCGAACCTTGCGTTCTCGTATTCGCTTCAGGGCCGATGGAGGGAAGCCGAGGAGTTGGAGTTGCAGGTCATGCAGCGAAGTGTCACAGCGCTTGGGGAGGAGCACCCTCAAACTTTAATCAGCATGGACAGCCTTGCATTGACATTGTTGAACCAGGGGCAGTGGAAGGACGCAGATGAGCTATTTGTGAAAGTCGTGAATGTCCGAAAGAGAGAGCTCGGTCTGGAACATCCGGATACCATAACTAGCATAGGTAACCTCGCAAAGAGCTATTTGAATCAGGGTCGGCTGCTGGAAGCCGAAAACTACTAGTGCAGGCTATGTTAATAATGAAGGAGTGCTTAGTGAAGACCATCCGGATGCCTTCACCAATATGAGCAACCTTGCAGAGACCTACATGGAAATAGCTCGATTTCAGGAGGCAGAGGATCTACAGATAAAGGCCTCGCAGATTAGGGAGAGACTACTCGGCCCAGATCACCCAAATACCTGGACATATATGGTGTTGGTCGGATTTCGAGTGGGGTCATCACGTGGCGTTGGGTTAGGGTTGAGCGGCGGAGCCACATTTACTTTACTTCTTGTGTACGTGTCAAATAAATGAATAGACAAGTCAATATACGCATCACCAATTTGGCAGCTGCACCATAAGTCGACGTACGCTTCTCTCTGCACCAGGATTGGTCTAACATATGGCAAACCTCGCGTTAACATACTTCCATCAAGGACGCTTCCAGGAAGCCAAGACGATCCAGACGAAGGTATTAGATGGGAGGCGGAGAGTGCTCGGCCCAGAGTATCCTTCGACAATGGCCGTGATAGGCAATCTGGCGATTATATTGAGGAGCCAGGGTATGTGGAACAATGATTCCACCAGTCCGGACGGACCCGGTCTGGGGTAGGGCTCAGTCCGGTCCGGTCCCACCGGAAGATCAGACTGGACCGGGCCCCAGACTGGCAGTCTTGGACTGGACGGGCTTAGTCTGGACCAGTCCAAACAGGATAATAGTTATCAATTTCAAAGTAGATCCGTAAAACTAAAGAAGTGAGACAGTAATCCCTGCAACCCTAACTCAGACACAATGTCACTTCATAACAACCACCCACTGCAAGCAATCACTATGAACCAACCCGCCCACTGCTAGCAAGCACCACCACGAGAATCCCAACCATACCAAACGAGTGGTGAGTGGCAAGTGGCAAGTGGCAAGTGGTGAGGGGTAAGATGTGCATGGTGTTGAGAGTAAAAGAGAAGAACGAGGAAGCTCAATTGTCTATTGATCCAAAGAGAGGGCAAACTATAGGCTGATATATAAAAGAGAGAGAAGGAAAACTCCAGGCCGACTGCCAAAGCCGGAGCGCAAAGCTGAGTACCTGTGCGGAGCCCTCCTGACCATGGGGGCAGGCGAGGCTGGAGGGGGTAGGCGAGGTGTGTGAGGCAGGTGAGGCAGGTGGGGGCAGCCAGCCACCGGCCTCATGCCCAAGTCCACCTGCATCGAAGACTAAGGAAGCCACCGGGCCAAATCCCTAGTCAACACATGGTGACTTGTGAATGGCAAGATGAGTCTACATATATGAGTATATGTGTATGAGTGTATTTGTTGACTCAGTGTATCAGTAACTCCCAGTGTATTCGGGCTGATTCGGCCCGAGTGGACTGGTCCAAAGCAGTCCAGCCCAGTTCAGTCCAGGTCCAGAAAAATTGGGGATTGGTCCGATCCTGGTCCAAAAATTTCTTGGACTGGACCTGGACTAGACTGGACGGTTCCAGTCCGGACTGGTCCATTGCTGGACTGGTGGAATCATTGATGTGGAAGGAGGCCGAGCAACTGCAAGTGCATGCAATGGAGGCTAGTGTAAGGGTACTTGGCGAGGAGCATCTAGCGACCTTGGCAAGCATGTCGAATCTTGCCAACACATTGTCGAATTTGGAGCGGTGGCAGGAGGCCGAACAGCTACAGCTATAGGCCATAGATACGAGTATGCGGGTACTTAGTCCGGAGCATCCACACTCATTGGTCTCGATAGACACCGTCGCCGCGACCTATTTGGCCCTGGGGCGGTGGAGTGAGGCAGAGGAGATATTTACGGTAGTCCTTGCGATCAGTTCGAAAGTGCTCGGTAAAGAACATCCACATACACTGATTAACATGGTCAACCTGGCATCATGCTACCGTAACCAAGCGCGATGGCAAGAAGCCGAGGAACTGGTGACACGCCTTGGCGATCAGTAGGACTGTCCTTGGACAGGACCATCCATCTACCTGTACTAGTATGGCCTAGTTGGCGTTGACATATACGTATCTGGGACGGTTACACGAGGCCGAGAATCTTCAGAAACAGGTCATGCAAACGAGCGTGAATGTGCTAAGTCGAGAATATCCAGAATCCTTGACCAACATGGACAACCTGGCGATAACCTACATGTGTCAAGAACGATGGAGGGAGGGAGGCCAGAGAGATCCTTTTGGAGGTTGTGCAGAAAAGAAAGATAGTTCTTGGCATAGTGCATCGACACACCGTAAGTAGTATGGTCAACCTTGGCATGTCGATGTTTCACCAAGGCCTGTGGCCGGAGGCGGAGGAATAATTCCGAGAGGTTTTCGAAACGAGAAAGAGTGTACTAGGCGAAGAACATCCTTCAACTCTGATGAGCATGGGAAATCTCGCCATGATATACTGGAAGCTAGGGCGCTGGCAGGAGGCCGAGAAGCTACAGGCTGAGGATATGGAGATTAGTTTGAGGTTATTCGGAAGTGAGCACCCGGATACTTTGTCGGCTATCGCAAATCTTGCTTCGACATATATGAAGCAAGAAAAGTGGTCTGCGGCAGAGGAACTACTGGTGCAACTTTCGGAGGCAAGGGAGAGAGTAATTGGTCCCAATCATCCTTCCACGGTGCTCTGCATGAGCAACCTCGCGTTGACATACAGAAATCAGGGGCGGCGTTTGGACGAGGACAAGTTGGATATTGCTTGTGTTATCAGGTGCGCGGAGCAAGGTGAGCTGCATGTGGAGGTGTGAGTCAATATCGTATGTTTGATTTGTGTATTCTGGTTTTTCCCACCTGGATTGGAAGTTGGTTTGGATCTCCTTGAGTTAAATTAATTAATCTTCACTTCATAGTTCCATGTGGCCAACGATCGAAGGGATTGGAAATATCTCAATGTGCTGGGGAAGCTCCAGAGGATAAAACCACTCATTTCGTAACGGATTACATTGTATACAGCTCTTTGTTCTAATGCTGAGCATAGGACATTTGTAACGAGTGTACTTAGCCGCACATCTCACCGTGGCAATAATCGCTTCACTAACTATCACTCGGGAGTGACTTTTGAGAAGTATTGCTTAAAGAGTCTCATCCTTCGTATGGCCGGAGATTGCTGTCTGGCTGAGGCATTCGGCCAGATCTATACATAGATGCGTACGCACGCATTCACACTTGTATGACCATATATATTTGGCCTTGTGGCCCTCTTATATAGTACAATCAATCATGCTTCTCCATCTCTACATTGAGCAGGAAGGCTAAACTCGCTGCGGGTAGGAGTAATGACACATACTTGAGCCTGGCAAAGTACGTACAATCACCCGGTACTGCGGATTACAGAGCTGTACTTTGGATGGTAGATTATATCTTTCTATCGAGGCCAAGGGGCCGTATACATATAGTCTCCGATATGCGTATGTATATTCTACCTATATCCTGATACAAGCCATATCCTCATACAAGACCGTAACCAAGGCTGCGATAGATCCAAGTATGTATGCAGCAAGACCCCCTAGCACTAAATTACCTTTTCCAATAGCATCAAGACACACCCCCACTTATTTCATCCATAATAATCGAATATCCTCCATTATCGCATGCGGTGGTATTCACCGAGGCCGGTGAACTCCATTCGTATTCCTCTCAGATATTTTTGAGCTGAGCTCCCTAATTGGAGATTATGTCCGATGTAACTGTACATAGTGCGATACAGAACAGTTGTAATGACAGATCATGAAAGTCGATCTGCAGCTATGACCAGGCTTCCCAGCCGTCCGTCTCATCTGGGCAGAGCCATGCCCGACCCTGGATTACAATTTCCCGGGATGAGAATTCCTGCCCGCTTTTGCCCTAAGGCTTCCAACATCCGGACTACAACTCTGCAGGGCCGTACAGTCTTCGCACATGATGCTTAAAGCTGCCAAATATACGTCAAATCTCCGATCCTACCCCTTGTTTTGAGTGTGGCAGCGCAAACGGTAAGCTCGGCCTGGTAGCCGGCCTGGTTGCCGGCCTGGTTGCGGCCGGAATTATACACATTCTGTAACGGTAACATCCGCTAGGGACCTACAGTCGCCCTAAACGGGCCCTAGGGATTTTAGCCTCGGCCCGGGACTCCCCAGGGCAAACGAAGTGTTCACCTGGTCTGGACAGCGATCAATGATTCCACCAGTCCAGCAATGGACCAGTCCGGACCGGGTCCGTCCAAGTCCAGTCCAATCCAGTCCGAGTAATTTTTGGACTGGGATCGGACCAATCCCCAATTTTTCTGGACCTGGACTGAACTGGCCTGGACTGCTTTGGACCAGTCCACTCGGGCCGAATCGGCCCGAATACGCTGGGAGTTACTGACACACTGAGTCAACAAATAGACTCATATACATATACTCATACATGTAGACTTATCTTGCCATTCACAAGTCACCATGCACATCTCACCCCTCACCACTTGCCACTTGCCACTTGCCACTCACCAATCGTTTGGTATGGTTGGGTTTCTCATGGTGGTAGTGCTTGCTAGTAGTGGGCGGGTTGGTTCATAGGGATTGCTCGCAGCAGTGTTGTCAGCCGTCCCGTCCGACAGCCTTGCCCGGCCGTCCGTCCGAGATTCCTCCAGGACGGACGGGACGGCGCCAAGGCCATTAATCCCGTCCTTACTCAAGACGGACGGAATGTCGGCCGTCATCCACCGTCATCGGGCGGTTACTGCGTATCTTTAGGCAAGACCAAATGGAGCCCGATAATGTTATACAGGCTTCGGAACGTATGAAATCCTGGGTGCAGAGGGCGTAATCTTTAAAGAAACCCAGTCAGAAATAGTATGGACGGAGCAGGTGCTCACAGATCTTGCATCACGGTCAGAATAGTAATTGAAATGATTTTGGTATAATTTTTGTTATGTGTGCTAAGACTTCTCCGTCGACGGCCGTCCTTCCGTCCGTCCCCGTCCGGCCTCAAAAAGACGGCACCATTCCGTCCTGGCTCAGGACGGACGGGACGGTTGACAACACTTGCTCCCAGCTGGTGGTTGTTATGAAATGACGTTGTGTCTGAGTTAGGGTTCCAAGGATTACTGTCTCACTTCTTTAGTTTTTCGGATCTACTTTGAAATTGATAAATATTATCCTGTTTGGACTGGTCCAGACCAAGCCCGTCCAGTCCAAGACTGCCAGTCTGGGGCCCGGTCCAGTCCGACCTTCCGGTGAGACCGGACTGGTGGAATCATTGACAGCGATACCGGGCCCCGAAAGACGCCAGTCTAGACGGACGGTTGGGAACCCTGGCTACGACAGTGGGGGTTTCCCTCAGGTGGAGTATCCAAGACGACGGAAGCAGCAACAGAGTAGGGGCAGTATTTGAATGGAATGATATTCACTCATGTCAGATAAGCTTGTAAGTATTCGAATTCGGTAGCTAGCTTCATCCATACTTTCGTCGGTCCAAGTGCTTCCCCTTCTCGCAATCACTACAAAGATCTATCTTCTATTCAGCCTCTTCTATAAATGAAGAAAAGAATGGACTAACTAGGAGTCGAACCTAGGGCCTTTCTCATACTCGACGAATGCACTACCACCACGCCGCTACCCCTTTGATGAGTGTGGATCGACATATTTAAATATTGTTACTGCATCCCTGCTCTCATTTTGCCATTCTCAGACCTACCATCATTAGCATTTGATATCCGTCACGACTTCATCAGTCGCATCATGAGAGCATCAGTCGTATTACATGATAGGCCTCTGCCATCTTATGGCCGGAGATGACTCTCGTATGACCGGAGATTGCTGTCGGCCTGAAGGGTCTATACATAGATGCATACGCATGCATTCACACTTGTACTCTCATATATATATGGCCTTGTGGCTCTCTTAGATAAAATACAATCAAGCTTCTCTAGCATCAGTATTTCAACAACTCGCACGTCCAAGTCACTTGGCGTTTTCGGACTGAAGGATGCCCAGGACGAGAAATCATAGCAGAGCAGGGTAATGCGTTGTGCGGATGGGGACGGACCTTTCTGCTCTTGGTGCTGGGCCTATCACCGGCAGTCTAGTACTCGGCGGTTACAAAGAATGTGAATTGCCAATTGGCCTCCCAACTCCTACGCCCGATCATCTAAAGGAAGACATTTCTGGATATGCAGCAGATGTGAGGTAAAGCTCTGAAGCTTGATACACAGCGGAAATGCGAGTTGGCATACATGTGGCTGCAAGACCCCAAACTGCAATGCACTATTCTGCCTGATCGTATGCAGGGTTCGCAACCTTCCGGGCAGAGCTATGCCCGATCCCAGACTGCGATTTTCCGGGCTGATGATTCACGCCCGCATTAGTCCTAGGGCTTCAGGTTCAGGACAACAACCTTGCAGGTCCTTACAGTCTTGTAAATAATAAGATTCAAGCTGCACTGTCCTAAGGCGATGGGAAAAACAAGCCGACAGTATTCACTAATGAATACGAATCGGAACCACAGTGGGGAATGCTGACCGGATCACAGGATACTGAATTATCCCTGCTAGACAGTCGGAATTTCCGCTAGCGGCAGAATTCCTACTTGCCGGCCGGAATGATATGCACCCCAGCACCGGTAACATCTGTCAGGGCCCTTAAGCCACCCTGAACAGGCTCTAAGCATTCTAGCCTCGGCCCGGGGCGCCCTAGGCCAAAAAAAACGTACACCCGCCCTGGACGGCGGTGTTTGGTCCCGAAAGACACCAGTCCGGACGGACAGTTGAGAACCCTGATCGTAGTTAGCAAATGTTTAGTTGAAGTTGCTAAGATGCGACGAAGGTCAGAGTGCATCACAGGAAAGGTGCGCATCGGTTACTCAACAACACGTGAGCTAATCCGTATACCTATCCCGTTCTACTATTACTTTCCTTTCTACCTTCTCATCGCAACTCCTACCTCATCCCTCACTACCAATAATGCCCGCTCCTGACGACTCAACCACCGACTCTCTCTCTGTGAGTAGAGAATCGTCACCGGATATCCTCTCCTCGCCTTTGGCGCCTACTATCTGTAACCCTCCTTTCATCTCTTCTCGCCAAATATTCGGTAACTGACGCAACCCAGACAAAGCCCCCGTCAAGATGAAGCCTCGCACTAATAGTGCAGGAGAGAATCACACACCGACAACTTCCCGCTCGCTCACTGCAAAGGCTTCTACCCCGACAAGTGCGAACTTGCCAAAGCTTAAGTTTAAGAACTACCGCAAGGGATCCCAATCTCTGCGCGTCCTTCAACGCAAGGATCCCGAGTCTCCTTCGCAACACCTCGCACGCTCTACCACAATGCAGACCCTCTCCTATGGCTCTCCTCCAACGGTGGCGCGATCTTTTGTAAGACCGCAGTTTGGGGCGTCCATCTATGATTTCCCCTCCAGTCCAACTCCAACCGCCAACCCGAACACTGCAGCTTCCATCTACAACTTTCGTGACGATGATTTCGAGACTCCAACTGCTGTTCGCAGAAAGGCGAGTAGATTTGCATACGGAGAGGAGACTGGTAAGACGATCGTTTCACTGGAATATTAATCCGGGGGTGCGGAGAGAGTATTAGTTGAGAGAGAACGGGGGAAAGTTTGAGGATGGTTATAAGTAGGCAGCTGCAGGTATGATAGGCGGTCTTCGTTTTCTTTGTACAGTAGAGCTTACAGGCTTATGATGAGGGTCTATATATCATCCTTTCACCCGGGAAATCTGCGGTTTACTTAGTTAGGCTTTATTGAAAATACGGAAGTATCTACATTTCTCTATACTAGTATGTTACTTTGTTAAGTATTCTCCTTACAATCAGATGGTACTTTATGGATAAGAATAATGTGGCGTGTTAATAACTTGTAATACTTTTGTTATCTTATATGTTTAGGGTGTCTAGAAAGTTCCAGTTGGAACTTGTCTGGAACATTCATTTTGGTTCCATTGGCCCAGGGATTTATCGGTGCTTATCTTATAATAACACCCCTGGATTGTTCTGTTATATTCTTTACTGTTCCTATTTATTTTTGTACAGTTGCAGAATTTTTCTCTTCCAGTTGAGTTGTTGATCCGCAACCGTGGTCATGGACAATCACTCCTTCAGTGTTGTATATATAGAAGCTGTTTCTCTGGTTAGCGAACCGTTCTTTAGACTTGGTCAGACATCAATCGCAATACTACAATATCTTTTCTCAAATCCTCTTCCCAGTATATGCTTGCCTTTTGAATACTCCGTGCAATCATTATAAATGCAATTCCTCCCCTTCGTATACATCCTCCGAGATTCTAATATATGTGGTCAGACTTTCGCAGAAATAATCAAATTGGTTATGAGCCCGGATGAGTGATATCAATTCAAATCCTCAATATCCTCCACTTACTCAGAAATTGTATGACGCACACTCTACTCCTGTCAAAAATCCAGAAGTAAACGAAGCTTCGACAACACCTCTCTCCTCACTACCTTATTTGCGTGGTCTGAAGACCCCAGTCAAAATGGTTGCGGGATCTTACTCCTCCGAAAAGCAACCTATGTTCTCTCTCTTGAACACAGTCGATTAGAAAACACCTGTGAATATTGAACTCAACAACGCAGGGACACATACTGGTCAGGACAACAATGGGATATGGAGTGCCTCGATGAGCATAATTCTCAATGACATAAAGGGATATGACATAGTCGTGGACGGTGTGTCTCCAGCTGAAGATGCTGATCTGGCAGAAAATCATGCTTATGATCATCTTTGCCATACCACGTCACCAATAGTCATTCAGATGGTCTCGCTCAACATTTTGGAGAAAATTGTCGAACTTGATAACCATTACCGGATGCGGACCTGGCTTCGCACCAAATATTATCGGGACTCAGCTCTTGCATTCGTCACCCAGATAATGAATCTGGTCTCCTTTCCTACTCAAAACTCTGGTACCGACTTACCAGGTTTTATATCCAAACATGAGTCACAGTGGCTCCTCCTTACAAAACTCTCAAAAGCCGCTTCCAATTGGTATCGAGAAACCTTGGCAGCGTTTCTGAATGAAGACAAGGCCAAGAGAGATATTTTGTTGGGTTTTTTGATTAAGAACCATGACAATGTTGTGGATAATCTAACGACAAATGATAGCCCGACGTATGTTGAAGTTAAGCAACGTCTTATAGATATTGATACATCCAAAGAAGTCGATGATTCTTCCCAGTTTGTTTCGAAGGCTTCGGGGAATGAGAAAACAGGAAAGAAATTGAAATTGAACCACAAATCCTCCTCCTCTTCCTCTGCATGGGCTTCAAAAGTCTGCACTTGGTGCAAAATGCAAAATCCCAGAAAGTCAGAAGGACATGTCTGGAATGAATGCTTTCGATTAGGAAAATTGAATAAACAAAAGAAGGAACACGAACAGGAGTAGGCTGAGGAAGAGGCAACAAACACCATCGATGATAACTTAAGAAACAAATACTTCTCCTTTGACAGGCCCAGTACCTGACACTGGACCACTTGTCCAGAACGACTCCTCCACTATACACAGTGTTCCGGATATCTAAAATACTACTGACAGACAGGTATAAAGATTGCGGGAGGGGGAGATGTCAGTGTCGACTGTATTCTGAGAGATGGATCGGTTTCTTCTGTTCATGCTCTTGATGTTTTGCAAGTTCCTATGTTGGGTCACCCCCTGATTTCTTGAAGGATGTTATGCACAAAAGGATATACTGAGTATGGAGAGGGGGATTACATTTCTATTAATTGGGAAACCAAAGTTATGTTTGAAGCTGTTTTTGATGGAAACTTGTTTAAAATTCTTGAGATATCACAATTGGCCCATAGTACTTACGATTTTGGCATCAGGCTCTTGGACATCTGCCACCATCAACAATTGACAAACCATTACAGTTGTATTCTGATGCCAATATTCCAAAAAGACCAACGAACTACAGACCCACGTTCTGTGTTAAAAGCAAAATGACCAGGTTTCCTCGAACATCAAAATAGAAGAAAAATAAATCATCACTGGAGCTTGTTCATTCTGATTTTTGTGGACTGTTTCTGGTTCCGTCATATGGTAATTAGCTTGATTACTCTACTCTGATTGATTATGCTACCAGGGTTGCGTGGGTTCGATTCATGAAACAATTATCAGAGACTACAAAAATTGACAAAGATTTTGTTGCTGAAATGGAACTTCAAGACCACAAAACCGCTAAGGCATTTCGAACTGATAATGGAGGGGAGTATGTTATCAAGGACTTGAAAGGGTTCTTAACCTCAAAGGGAATTATACATGGGTTTTCCCCTGCATATTCCCCTGAGTCAAATGGAGTTGCAGCAGGTCATAATCAAACAAGGGAAGAGTCACTAATAGGTATGCTCGAAACCGCATGCACATACGATAAGAAAGGAAAGGCTGACGTTGTGTTAACCTCAATATATATACAAAACTAACAACCTCATTAGGCGATAAAGGATCAAACTCCTCGTGAGGCTGTTTATGCCACAAAGCCATCGATCCAGCACCTTCAATCTTTTGGCAGAGAATTTCATATCCACGTACCGCCCCAGAAATAAATGGAAGGAAACATAATAACTTCAAGGGTTCAAAGGTCTAGTTTTACCAGTTACACCAATACTTACCACCATTACAGAATATTCCTACCTGATACAAGGAAGACTAAAGTATCAGCCGATGTTTTCTTTGCTCCATTTAAGATTGAATGGGCTTCGCCCTTGACACATTGTCACATTGACCATTCTTTAGTTCAATCGTCTTGACAAACTTCCATTGGGTATACCTATAATAATAAGGGTAAATCATCGGACGAGTGGTGGAGGATTTGGATGAAAGAAAATCCTCAAGAAGCGGATGATCAGTTCTGTAATGGACATCCAGTTATTGAATGATTAATGTTGGCTGATTTTAAGGATGGAAAAAGAGACGAATATCTCACGGCTCCTTATAGGGTTTACTACGCCAATGATATAGCGTATCATCAATCTTCACCTGAAGAACTATGCGATCATAATAACTCAATTCATAGGATTGTTCCAGCAGACCATTTTTTCGAATCTGAACAACATCAGGATCCTAACCAACAATGTCAACTTCCATTGGGATCTGTTACTTCTCCTCCTCCATGGCCAATGACACTACCCCCAATTCCATTGTGGTCAAATTGTGACCCACGCTGGAAGAGTAGTAGATCTGCATGAACACTATGGCTTCGATTCCACTATGCGTGATGTACTTCCTCAATCTCCAACCCCGGAACCTCAACCTCTGGAACGGCTTGAAGGATGTCTGTGAGCAAATGTAAGTGAACTACTAATAGACGAACCAAAGTCTTACCGACAGGCCAAAGTGTCACCACAATGGTCAGCTTTGAAGAAGGCTATGGATGATGAATTGAACTCGGTTAAGGGAAATGATGGGAGGGAAGTTATCCCGAAGCCAACGGGACGAAAGATTGTGGCTCGCAGATGGGTATATAAGGCTAAAGAATATGCACAAGGAGAAGTCAAATGATATAAAGCATGGTTAGTTGCCAAAGGTTTTTTGCAAATCCTAGGCCAGGATTAGGATTAACTATTCATCCCTGGTGTTCATTATGAATCTTTACAACTTGTATTAGTTTTATTGTCATGGAGAGAATGGTGACCTTGACAACTGCACGTCAAGATTGCATTTCTATATGGGATATTAGAGGAAGAAGTTACTATGGATCTGCCGGAAGGCAGCTGAGTAGATGGATTGGTGGCACAATTAGGGAGCTATATTTACGGATTGAAGGAATCTCCAAGGGAATGGTACTACCGGTTCGTAGAATACCATTAACCTTGTGGATTTGCAATCACTGCTTGGGATCACTGTGTTCTCGTTCACGTATCAGCAGATATCTTTTTTGATACATATGCGGACAATATTACCTTGTTTCGAGCTACTAGAGAGCTAAAAGAGCACACCATGAACGTGTTGAAAACTGAGCTTAAAGCTACTGACATGGGGGAGCTTAGTTGGGTTTTACGAATCCAAATAACCTCTACCGACAATGGAATCACTCTATCTCAAACGAACTTTATCGATAAGATTCGGAACTGTTTTTCAATGCAAGATTGGAAGCCTGTCTCCACACCTGTCTATTCAAAACATCAGTTGAAGGCAAATGAAAACAAAGACGAGCATACCGATGCAATGGCATATCAACAATCAATCAGGTGTTTGATGTATTTAGTTACTGGGACCAGACCTGACCTATTGTATACAATTACTCAAATCTCTCAATTCAACTCATCTCCCTCCACCAAGCAACTTACTGCCAGTAAATGACTACTTGGATATGTTCGAGGAACGAAGCATAGACATCATTTGGATCATTGGAATTATCAACTCAAGTTAACGGCATATACGGATGCATCATGCAGCAATTGTTTTGATACAAGATGAAGCCTCTGAGGATATAATATACAAGTTGGAGATCCTACTATCTCCTGGAGATGTCGGAAACAGCAGTCCGTTGCTATTTCTACTTGTAAAGCCAGGTATATGGCACTGGCTATGACGACAAATAATCATCTCTGGTTAAAGCGTGGAATCAAATCGATGATGAAGCAAGATATACAGAGAGCTCTCTTTGGGGATAGCAACGCCGCCATTGATGTTGCAAATAATTCAAAGTTTAGCGACCAATCAAAACATATTAATGTGGCCTATCACTTTACTCCAGAACAAATTGAAAAAGAGAATGTCTCAATTTCGTATGTACCCTTGGAAGAAAATTTGTAAGATATATGCACAATGGGAATGACGAGATATGTTAATGACCACTTGTGTTCAGGAATATTTGGATCAAAGTGAGAAGGGGTATTGAAAATACGGAAGTATCTAGATTTCTCTTTACTAAGATAGTACTTTCTTAAGTATTCTCCTTATGATCAGATGGTTCTTTATGGATAAGAATACTGTGGTGTGTTAATAACTTTTAATACTTTTGTTATATTTTATGTTTAGGGTATCTAGAAAGTTCCAGTTGGAACTTGTCTAGAACCTTGATTTTGGTTCCATGGGAGGAGGGATTCATCAGCGCTTATCTTAAATGAATGCACCGAGATTTGTCGGTTATATTCTCTACGGTTCCTATGTATATTTTTACAGTTTCAGAATTTTTCTCTTCCCGTTTGTGTTATCGATCTGCTACCATGGTCATGGACAATCACTCCTTTATGATTGTATACATCAGCAGAAAAAGAATCCGCTTGGGCGGAATCGCTCCTTCAGCGTGGACGCGCTCCGCCAGAGCCGTCAGAGACACCCCGGTTGCGGATTACTCCGCGCCCTGCGTCAATACAACTCATAGCGTCGTATATCGCCCTCAGATCGCTGTTTCACTGTCTGTTCGCATTCGGTTGGTCTCCTATTTTAAACGATCACTCTCGTGTTGTGGGCAACTGTGACAATATGTCGGAATGGGTTCATCGGGTACGCACTTGCATCGGGATTGCAATGCGATGGGTGACGCTGCGAATATCTCTCCTCGTGATCCTTCTACCTGTGCGCCAGATGCACATCTCTGTTTACTAATTATACACATCATTCCAAGTCGCCAGATCTTTGTGGCTATTGACAATCCATCGCTCGTTGCGTCCGTCTCCTGTCTTAGTAATAGTAGCTATCACTAGAATTACGTGTGCGTAGCTGACAGTATTTCACACAGTGAAACCTTGCACAGCGATGGCTGCCGGTGCACTTCTCACTTGTACAAAATTGGAGACCGGATCCAAGTTACCCGAGTTTTCAGGTATTGTGGTGAGCGCCAGGGCTCACCAGTACTCAACAAAAGCTCCATCCTCGTTTTGGAGTTTGATTTTGAATAGTCATTGCAGTTGCCATTGGAAACGCCCATTCAGTGTGCCATAACACCTCCCCGGGCGTTGCTTTGCCCGCACCCAGTCGTTCCGTCGATCCCCTCCGTGCCAGCTTTGGCTTCCTTTGCATTGACACAGCTGAGATATGCGTTAACCATCTAAACCTTCAACTTGAACATCAATACTATGGTAAATACATAGCTTCATTGCGTGCAGTTGTTCATCTGATATATACATCTTGTTACAACTCTTATGCTTGATAAACTCCAGTGTGCCGCTGTATATTGCCACGCGGTGCGTTGCGTCTCGCGTATTGTCGAGTAAAGCTCTGATAACCTTGATCATAGCGTCGGGAGGCTTTCCCTCATGGCGGTATTGGGGTCCCATGAATTCGCGCTTCGCATATCACTGGGGGCTCAGGGGGGCAGCCAGATCAGCACCCAAAGGGGGGACTTTGCATGCAGCAGCGCTGTTTTCCAGACGCTGAGCGAACGCTTGGAGATTGAGCTCTGTGACTTCCACGCAGCGGATGCGACTCTGAAAGGTGATTACTGGTGGCAGGTAGTTGAGATTGTGATTGGAGGCGTTCCAACCGTCCTTGAAGTTCGTTGTATGTGCATGTTCATGATTCTCGGCAGAGTACTGATGCACCGCTCCGCATAGACGAATGTGTTCGACCCAATGAGACATCAAGTGGATCTTCGGAAAGTTGAAGTCGCCATCTAACTCCTTGGCAACTTCTATCTCTTGGCTGATATAATCCCGCCAGGCGGTCATTTCGCGCCGCGTCTTGGATGGAGTCCAAGTTTCAGCATTTGTTTCCTCGTCTACCTTTCGCTTCTTCACGAGTTCCTATCTCAGGGCTTTTGCTTTGCCCTTTGCCTTATTGCCGGCCCGCCCGAGTAAGAAAACATCTTTGAAGGTGTGAACACGACGCAAGACGTCCTCCAGTAGCTCAATGTTGCATCATCGTGAGATTTATATCGAACACACATGTAGAATTCTTACAATGCCCGTGTGCACTCAATTGTGTGATTGGATATGGGATGCTGAGCCGGGCTTCCCCCTCGTACAGACTGGGTTACAACTCCAAACAGGTACCGGCTCATTTCCTTTATCTCCTTCCTATGTAAGGGCGCGTACGCCAGCTTCCGGCTGCCTACCGATATGGATGGTAATTGGGTGGATACGGTTGCAAACGTGGACTCGAATGATAGTATATGTATAAGTGTAAGGTAAGATTATCGCTAGAGATCTAAGTCTTGTGGCAAGCCGACTATATAGAGTAGCCATTACCCGGCCCTGGACACGTCACGTGCCGCTCACGGGAACCATAACCGCCCGCCGTTACATCATCCCCCTCTTTAGGAGCAGACCCCCTTGGCTGCAGCCACCCGTACAAGGAGAGCAAAGGAAGGAAACAATCAAACAAACGTTCCACGTACGTACTCGTACGAATCAATAAGTCCCGCTACCGATCGGTACCGCACAGGGCAACCTTTCGGCGGATCCGGCGCATGGGGAAACTCCACCTCCATTGGCAGGTGGTAAAACCCGTGCCGACGCCATTTGTACCGGGCCGAGATCCAAAGAAGAGAAGAAGACAAGAGATCAACAAGAAAACATCCAAAAGTGATCCCGTCAACAATATCTCCACTTCCGAACCATACTCCAATGACCATCATTCCCATAGCTCGTATCTTGGCGTAGGCCATCGTCGGAATCGTCAGGTTGGTAGAGCTTCCCGCTCATGACTTGGCATCGATGGGAGCTTCGGCTGCCGGCATCGGTCGTGGCCGTCAATCATATACGCCAATCGCGTCTTATTTGTCGATATCTAACACGTAAGCTTCTCTAAAATGGTTATACTTACCAAGTTCAGGTGCGCCTGCGCTCTCTTGAGCCTTCGTGCAGTGCTTCGTAGAATACCTCTCAAGCGGTAGTCATCGGTAAGTGGCATTGACTTCAAGATGCTGCTTGACTAGGTAATCGTCGATTGAAGTCCGCTTCGATGACCTTCCGGTCGACTTCATGGGTGCGCTTTCGATTGGCGGCTTCAGTAGTATCTTGGTCGACTTCTTGTTAGACTTCTCGGTGTGTGTCTCGGTTGACTGCATCCAGGTGGTCTTTTGGCATGTCGGTAGGACTTGACTGGGCGACTTCGCAGTAGACTTTTCGGTCGACTTCTCAGTGTGTCTCGGTAGACTGCCTCCCGGTCGGCTTTTCGTGATCCTCTTCGGTACGTCTCTTTGTTGACCGACGCGTCTTTCGGCAGCCTTCGTCTCTGGATTTCGGAGGTCTTCAACT
>Ga0307515_10008443_pt1 | contig 20083 bp, 26 predicted proteins | sample 17_EM_MG_FD_194513 | JGI IMG/M metagenome (GOLD analysis project Ga0307515, IMG submission 194513) | Populus trichocarpa ectomycorrhiza microbial communities from riparian zone in the Pacific Northwest, United States - 17_EM | ecosystem: Host-associated > Plants > Roots > Unclassified | place... | reverse complement strand
TGTGTGGACAAGGACAGCAAAGAGTTTACTGTCGTTCTACAGGTGTTATGTTCGCAGGGGTGTCCAAGGGAGAGTTCTTTTAATCCCGGCAGCTCCATCGCGAGTCGATTTATATCATCATCCGTCAGATGAAATGTACACCTTATTGCGCGGGAACAACCGTTTCCGAGGACAAGTATGCATAGACTCCGAAATACACGGAAGTAGGAGATGAACTTGACGTCGAGGCCCGCTCCGTAGTCGCAGTGCAGCCGCTGAACGGGACGTACTGCTACCTTGTGTGGTTGGGACCCGGTGTCAGGGGAATGTTTTTGTGCGCTCTTCTCGACTAGGAATGTGAGCCATCTGGATGCTGCAGGGCCACGGAGAGCAATTTGCTGGAGGGAGGGAAAAATCTCTGGAAGGCTAGGGGGAAGAATGGTAGGCGGCCACTGATCTGTTTCCAAGCTGCGGAGGTGAGGGAGAGAGATGATGTGGCACCAGGAGTCATCCGGCAATTGGTCCATGCGAAAAACCTTCAGCTTCGTCAAACTCTTGCTGGAGGTCCTAAAGATGGAGGCGATCGCCTCTCTGACCGGTTCGTCTCCACTGATAGATAAGCGAAGGGATCTGAGGGACGATATGGGAAGTGCAGATATGGCGCGGGGGAATAAAAACGGGGTTCCCGGGCGGGATACCAAATAGACGTCCTGGAGTTGCGGGGAGAGGAAGGGGGTAAAGTCACCTCCAAACACTGGGTCGGCGATCCAAGATAACTTGAGGAGTCTTGAACAGAGCGGTTTCGAGTGCGGACTCCGGAGGAGCATGTCGAAAATGTCGCGGGAGATTTCGTCTTCGTCATCGAGGAACTTGAGTTCTCGCATCCATGACGCGTATTTTTTCAGGTTTTCCCATTCCTGCGAAGAGATATCCCGCAGGATCGTCTACGGAACGGAGGTCTGAGCGTTGACCATAGGATGGTTATGAAATTGGGAGTAACCTACAAGCTCTCCTGCGGGGCTGTCCGTCTCTTGATATGCCCAAGCGTCGGGTGGAAGGACCTTGATAAGGGTGCTTAGCCTCCTCTGCCGCTCCCACAAGACACTGAGCGACATGTCCGTGAGGGATTTGCAGCACAGGGCGAGCGAGAGGGCGCTTCTAGGGCCGAGCGCGACAAGTTGCTCGACGATAAGTCGAAACACCTCGTCGACCTGAAATGGATGGCAGGGCATTCGAACAGCTGTTCCGCACGAGGGTATTTTGTGGGTTGCTGGTATTTGGGAGAGACGTGCCCAAAGCGCGCCGCTGTCTCCCTGAGTGATCGAAATGAAGCGAATATTGACGATCCCGCAACGCGGTCGAAATCCAATCCGCGAAGAAAAAAGTCTCTGAAATGCGATTACACCTAATTTCTACATGATATGATGCACAGATGCCGTACACTACGCGTTAGGTCGTTAAAGCGGTGAAGAATTGAGTTTGGGTACAGTCCATTGATACACTTCCGAAGCGAATAAATAAATAAAATCAAGGCACGAGCGTGAGGAAAGAATAAAGATGCAGTCCATGAGTCTCTGCTACCCAAGAAAAAGGAGATCGTTAATCGTAAGTCAATAAGAATGGAAAGAAGGTATTTGGAATCGTAAAGGTATCGTCCAGCTCGTCGAGGCATTAAGCGGTATTCCCCCAATGCAAGGTGAAGACACCGGGCTTGTCAGGGACGGCGGCAATTCCTAACAACTTGGTGTTCCCAAGCAAAAAGTCCAGCCTCCTGACGCCCTTCTTGAGCTGCTTCTCTCTCGAGGAATGATCCCGAATCCCACCGAGTCTGCGGTAGAACGCAGAGGATACCGACTCCTGCGCGTGTGCGGACAGGCTGTTCCACTCGGATTTGGAAATGGGGATACGGAGGACAGTGTGCAAGGTCTGCAACACGTCGAAAATCGTGACCACGTCATCGGGCGTTGGAGCCTCTACGCGAGTGGACCACGGGAGCAGGTCCGACAAGATGACGATGGAGTTCATGTGGGGGTATGTCACCGGTTCGTCCAGGAGCGAGAGCTCAAAGTTGACTGGAGAAGCCGAGCGTCCCGTCAACGGAGATTGCTTGGCCGAGGGATGGGAACACTTGGAAAACCACCCTCCCTTGCTAGGCTTCTGGGGAGCTATGTCCGCCAGTTGGGAAGGGGCCACGGTGACATCGAAGCACAACGGGGGGACCCGACCGTTGTACGATACCGCAGGGTGAACGTGTTGAACTGTACCATAAGTTGCGAAAGGCGGCAACGGGGCATAATGGGAGCGGGATGAGCTGGGGGTGGTTGGTTGCGGAGAAGAGGGGAGAGAGTATATGGAGAAGGTGGGAGAGGGGGTTGGGGGTATCACGGGTGGGTTTATCATATCTGGAAAAAAGACATCGTTGGTGACAGGATCGACGAAGTGGACCCGTTTCTCGTAGGGCATTCAGAGTCTACCGCAGGAAATTGGGTAGAGAAGATGGGGAGGAGTGGTTGGAGGTGAGAGAGCAGTTAAGTGAGGGATTTTCTGGGGCCCCAGATGGCCCTCTTTATATATGCGCGAATCCCAGGGACGGACCCTAGGCTGTGATACGGCGCAGCCTTGCCGGAAGAGGAACCCAGGCGGGAAAGAAGCAGTCCCGTCGCTAGAAACGAGGTTAGCGGCTGTGCCGCGCGATTTGGTCGTTCCGATCACCATCGCCCTTGTCCAACAACCCCTCCCATGCTCAGGTAGATCGATATGCATCCAGCACAGGCGTGGCAGAGGGTAGAAGTATCTCCTTCGAATCGTTCACAGCAACGCCTTCCACCGGGATTCGGTGGTAGGCAAGAATCCCGGAGCTGGGCCAGGCACATCCATGTAACACAGACTGTCAAGATGACACGGCCGAACATCTCACCACCACGGATCATCTGTTCATACTGGAGGGCCCTTGCTAAGGTAGGATAAATTTACTCATACTTCCAACTAGCCTTTCCTGGGATTTCGACTTCCAATGACACCTCCCGACACACTTTCCCCCACCTTGGCCGTACAAGCGCATGGGCGGGCTGCGATGTTCCGGCAACCCACCCGAGGTCCAAGGGCATAGGGATAGGTGGTGCATTCCCCTGAGGCCCCGATAAAAGATTTCCGGACAACTCGCACTGGTACTATAGTATCAGAGGCCCAGCGGACTTTGAACTGCGCAAACGTCCATGTGCCAATGAACAGGTTTGACAGATCAGCTCCCCGGTAACTAACAGGTAGAAACCTGTTCATTCTCAGCGCTGGCGAGGCATGGTTACCTGAGGAAAACTTCTAGGTGAGCACCGGGTTCGTACTTTCAGCGGATCATTCTGTCGACGTGTTGCCAAGTTACATCCTGTACAGATTGCACTCGTCCTAGACGTAAATGAACGTCATTTTACCTGGACGTACGTACGAACTACAAACCGGGCTCCCTCACACCCGAACTGTTACTTTTGTATACCAGGGGCCAAGTGGCACAACTTACCGCCTTAGATCACGCAGCAAGCCCTGAGTCATATCCACCTGCCGGCCTTTGTTCTCCCTCATATGCATTGGACATGGGCTTCATGGGGAATACGAGTCTGCCTCTTGCCCTGACGCTGGCTCAGATGTGCAGAAAGCCCGAAGCGCTGGATGGCAGTTCACAGGATATACTACTCGGCAACGCTCCTCCCGCGCTCAGTGGGTATGATACTGCGGCAGTGGGGTAGTCAACCGAAAAATATTCCCCAGTATTTTACGGGTGCGTAGGGTGGTAACCTAAGAAAGGCTACTTCCCAGCTACAACCTTCGTCTATATAACATCTGAGCACACAGGATCCACGTATTCTAACATCGGGTTGTGTAGGCCGAACGTAGAAGCCCAATAGAGTCTCCGAAACCTTGCTCATTTCTGTCGGAAAATTCCGCTAACATCGCATGGAACTGTCTACGGGGCCCGCTCGTGACTCAAGTCGGTACGAACCCCGAAGCCTGATACCCCCTCAAAAGGTGACCAGGGCTGGCAGGGGGTGGGTATTACCTATTTGAAACCCGCACGTTTAGAAGCCTTCAATTACTGGGGCATCTGCGGCGGTGTGCCGAAGAATCGGAATATCCCCCACTCCTCGATCGACCCAGGACTCACGAGGTTCTTCTAGAACTTGCGACTGGGCAATCGGACCGCCATCTCTCATTCGTACGTAACAGTATCCTCACCAACTATTACCTTTGGATGACCGTTTGCCAAGTCAGGGGATGAAACGGGGAAACGACTTTAATGAATTAACGTTCAGCGGAAATGGGGAGCACGCAAACCTCGAGGGAGGGAAGTGATGGATGCCTCACCGGACCGATAACACTTATCAATTTAGCCAGACCGCAAGCGCAAGGCTAAGACTGGAGGTACATAAGCCGACTATCCGACTGGCTTCCGCACAAGTAACGAAGGGCCCCGTTTTAGACTTCCAAGTACGCAGCAAGTGACCCGCGGATTCGAGCGTAGGAGCATCCTGCAAAGTTTCGTCTCATCAGCCCCCTGAGCTGTCTAACCAGATATCCATTCCCTGTAGGTGCGGCCGACTGTCGGGCTATCACAGGAGAATATCCCGGACTGGGTTGAAAGGGGGCCATCTGCTCTGCGGCCTTCGGGTCCACTTTCAATGGCACAGTAGCTGACCAAGTCTGAGGAACGTCCCCGGCTGGAATCCTGACAAACCACACAGATACGCTCACCTATGGCGTATGACGCACAATGGCACACAGCACACCCAAACAGGAAGTCATTCTGCACAAACCGAAAGTGTCGAGTTCAAGGCTGCACGGCACGCGTATCGCCGACCTGCGGTCTCGAGTAACACAGCAGACGAACTCGAGAACAACTGGGTAGCAAGTCAAATGCGCACAGGCGATCCTCTCCCTTCGCGCTTATCGCCGGCGTTCGCCATTGGCTCGATTCAACCCCGGGCGGCCCAGGCCCTCCCAGCCACCACACCCCGAAGGCACAATCAGCGACACTGCACTCGACCCACACGGTTCCATCGCCCTGGTTCAACCGCACCCACTCCCGATTCACCCGCCCCCTAGATCTAGAGCAGATAAGGGTATTTCGACCACACGGTACCATCCGCCGTCATTCATCGTAAACTACCGTTCACCGCCCACGGTACCAAACCGCATTACAAACCACCTTCGCGAGCACATGGTCCCACCGCTCGATCTGTATTTCCGTGCCGCGAACGGATCTGGGCTAACAATAGCCGGTGACGAAAGAAACGAAGATCTCGTATTCCATTGGAGGTACGTACACACCAACAGCACTGCGAGATTCACCCGATCGTGATGCGAGTGAGGGGGATCTCACTAGTTCGTTTTGTGTTGAGAGATTTACTTCCGGGATCGGGCCCCCGTCGTGTCGGTTCCAAGGTGGGCCAGGATTGTCGATCACATCCTCCGGCGAGACGGTCCCTCGGGGGAAACTTGAAGAATTTTATTGGGTATAACCGTAGGGACAAACATTCGGTGTCCTAGCCCGTAAAGATACGCGCAAGCGTCGTAAATGAAATTTTGGTTCTGCCCCTCCGTTGTTTCGAACTAGGAGACGGTGAAGTTCCCCGTCCTTCCAACGAAGAATGTAATATTTCCGATCAATGGCTTCGCATCTCCAAAGTACGAGAACCTATACATCCCTGCAGGAGTTCCTGGTTCAATTGTCCTGGACGAATCCCATAATTTACACATATTGCGGCTGGGACGGATAAGGATGAACAACTCACCACGTGATGTTAACGGTGCTGTATCCGGCAAGGCTGTTGGTTCTCAACCACTCGAACCTCGTGGATGGGTGAGAATCGGACCTAACAGGAGTCCAGACGTTGCTCTGGAACCTGTCCACGGTCAGGAACGTTTGCTCCAACCTCAAGTTATTCTACAACCGACATGCATCAGCACAAACGCTCCAGTAAAGATACAGTGCGAGTACTCGCCCTTGGGTTGGCAGCAACGAACTGAACAACGGCGGAGTCTCCTGCTGTGTAATTAGTCCGAGGGGCGATTAACACATCACCGAACCTCCGGCCTGGAGGGGGATTGTCCATCACGACACCAGTCTATAGGATACTCAGCTACAGGACAACCCCCACACAATAACCAGGATACCTGGAGTGATATTGCCCTGGATGTCTGCTCGACAGGGGGAGCATCCGAAGGCGGTGTACCAGTGGATCCGGGAGCGAGGTAGTTGACCAAACTACCGTATCTCTCGATATAAGCGTCCAAGGTGTCTAAACCAAATGGGATCAAAACTTCGTTACTGGCTGGGCTCTCCGAAGTATTTAATGAACTTTTCGAGGTGGGTCACGAGAACTCACAGGGTCCAAAAATCGTGGAGGCGCCCTCGTATCTTTGTACCCTATACTCTTCAATAGTCGTGACATAATGACCGTAGGTGTTCGCTGGCCCAGCGATAACGACATAAGCGTCATCTCCTATGATACCATTCGCGATAAGCTTTGCTCTGACAGCCTCCCTGTGTTCGGCAACCCGGTCAGCACTCGTAAGTCATGCGTTTATTGTGACTGCCCACCTGAGACGCCTGCCAGCCATAGTAGTCAACTCTCCAGGGACGATCAGCATCACAAGTTGGCCAACTCGAAGCATCTGTACGTCCACAGTGCTGGGAGACCATTCATACGGGAAATGCGCATAACCCTACATGTCACATTACGGTAAGAACTCATCCCAACAGTCGAATATTAGCACGACGGCTAACAGAGTTCAGTAAGATCGGCTTCGGAGCGTGACAGGCCTCCTGCTCTTCTGTCGGAAGCGGGCTGACGAAACCTATTCCAAAAAGAAAAACAACGAAAAATCAGAGAGGGGTACTCCGTCATGTTCGAAAAAAATTCGCCGGATTATCTCCAAGAGCACCGAAGCGATGCCTGGGATTGAGAGCATAGAAACTCCAACCCCCCCTCCTCCCGCACCCCACGGGGTAATTTGTCGTTCCGAACATGAACGTCCAGCGGAAGCGAGATAAGATAGGAATCGCGAAGTCAAGGGGTGGGAAAACACGAGGCTCGTAGCGAAATTCTTCCGATGAACCTTACCTTTGACGATTTCCCAGAGCGGGTTCCTAGAAACAAGCAAAATCCACAGGACGTGACGCGTGATTCAGTAACCGTCCAGCGGAAGCAAACGCAAGAAAAGGGGTGGTTCAAATTGACCCGACAGGATAAAATAATAGCGGAGGAAACGAGGAGACTGGGCAACAAGGCGAAGACGAAAGGAAGAGATCATGATTGAAGGGGAATATCAAACCCATGAAGTTCGGTTCAAAGGGAAATCAGTCGTGGGGGGCAATCGCGAGAAAATCGTCCAAACACGACCAAGCCTATTTGGTGTAGCGGAAAGGGGCTGTAGAGACTCACTGTGACGCAGCGTTTGTGTCGCCCTGTCAAAAAAGACCAGTGTTCAACCGGGGTCAGTACTATAATGAAAGACAAACAAAACAAACTGCACCCGTCCGGCGGCAGTGTAGGCGCTTATTCAAAAACAAGGGCCACCGCTCGCGTCGGGAGAACTTCCAACAGGGGTGGGAAATCTCTCACCTGTATCAAGTTAAGCGTACCAGGGCCATCGCTACAACAAAAGCGAGAGGTACGAATATGAGCGAAAAGGTGCTCCACGGTAACAGCGCAAAGTGGGCGCATATACAGCCACGCGTGACATCAATACTTAGCACCTGATAAATTACACATACGTTGTTCCCGCAGCGAAGGAATAGCCTGTGCGAGACAAATGTGAGAAAAACGCGTGGGTAAGCGAAACAGAACTGAGGACCCCTAAACCCCACTCAATCGAAACAAAGCTTCGAGGGGGATTTTCAGGGTCTGGTGTGAATCGGAGGAAATACGTACCTAGAGCGGCTGGACACGTCTGTACGGTTGTTCCGTCGGGCAATTGAAAAGAGTGGTTCGCCCTGAATTCAGGATTGCGACAAGATTTAACGTGACGATTCTTCCCACCCGCCGCTCGTAAATACGGGTTGGATGGTTAAGGGTACGTACATATTGAGGTGCGTGTGCACATATTTCACTGGTCCACTTAAGGGAGTGAGGGAACGGCTCATCAAAGCTCTTGCACCATCGAACTGCACTTGAGCGATAATGCGGTTCGACTCAAAATCCGAGACTCTGAAACCAGGACCCCTGCCCCAAACGAACTTAATTTGACACCAAAGGTCGGCACATATCACGAATGTGAACACGAACCGTCCAATACAATCTTGGGTTCTGCCCCCACAACTGGAAGTTTCGAAATCGCACGGCTGACCATCGTACTGCTCTCCAGGACTTTGACAAACCGGGCCTAACGTATTCGGACTGGTATCTCCCACGTTGGCTAGTCCGTAGATGAGCACGAATGACATTATGTGCACCGGTGATGCAGTGTTCCAGCTTACATTGCGTGAAACCAGCGACGAAAGTTGTATTCCCGGGCATAGAGTTCGGTTCAACAAAGGCTAACTCACGCTTCAGCCTGATAAACGGACCAGAAATGTGTGCACACACCTTCGTAGAGGTACGCTGCCATCCCTTTGTTATCCCCACTGACGAGGGTGTTATTCTATGGGATATTTTGTTCGTTAGCGCCCTAGATCTGATAGAGAACTCTGACATTGTATAAGCTTGTTCCGTGCACCGGGAAGAAGTTGATAAAACCCCTAGCATCCCCATTCTCATCGTTGAACCTTAACAAAGACATGTCCTTGTCCTGGTCATACTGGTACCTGGCCCGCTCGGACGCGGGGTTAGCCAGGTAAGCAGATGGGGACCTGTTAACGTTTCCATCCAGGACAGTTGTATTTCCAATGACGAGGGATCCAGGCGCAAGGTTGTTGTGTGCTCTCTGTACGGCAAGAACTGTGCCGGTCACGATGGCATCAGCAGTTTGCCTGACGTAGCCTAGGGCGGTAATTTGAGGCAACAGGTTCTCGAGGTATCCTCCAACTCCGGCGTGGCAGTGGGTGCTAACGAGTGCGATGTTGTTATCGTTATACAGGTCCGGGTATTGGGCTGACAGGGTGGAGACGATCGATCTACGGATGCCAGTGTCACCCATCGCAATGTCTTGGGGTTTCCCTGGTGAGGCATGGACACACGTCAACAGAGTTGAGGATTTACGCACCGGCGTTTATGAACACAATTCTGTTCGAAGAATTTGACGCGTCGGCCACTATCCATGCCCGGCTACGCTGCCTCATGTGTAACCCAGTGTCCGTCTGGGAAAGCGATGCGTATCCCTGTGGTTACACGAGAGGAGAGAAGACATGGTTGGTCAACCTCTGTCCCATGATGGTTGCGTCGGTTGAAAACGAACAAAATTCTCACCATCATGTTTGTCTCCACGACTGGCCTGGACGGAAGCCCAAAATGTTGTCAGCCGAAGATAATACTTTGGTCACACGAGCCTCTGAGGTGCGTAGTCATACCCCGTGATATCGCCAATACCTAGGGTTCAAGAGGTATCAGGATGGATTCTGAATGCCTGGAGACCGACCGGGGCTCCCGGGGTTCGCCTACCAAGTCCGAGAAGATACTGTGCACGTACTCCAGCCGGTGAGGCCCCGTTGTTGGAGAGGACAGAGACAAACAAGGCGAGGGAAACGAGGGAGAATATGGCGTGGCCCGCTGGCTCGAGAAGGTTCCTCATTGCGTGTCAGAGCTGAGAGGTATCAGGGAACCACCAGAGGGTCGGACCATGATTGAAATGGGCCCGGCTCATTCCTATCGCGAAGGGAAAGAGACCGGCTGATAATTCAGGACCGAGTGACCCATATAGCCGGCCATATATAAGGCCGAGGGACTGATCCAAGATCGTGACTGTCGCACAACCATGCAGGCTTTGTCGACCAAGACAAAGGTGGAGTGGATAGCTGTCTGCTCTGTGCACCCATAACAAACGCCGGGACAGAGACTTTAGTTGGTAGTGGTGCGCGGTAGAGTGAGTCGGCGGCTGTTCGGCTCGGGATTCTCCGAAAACCCCGCCCGTCGCTGGCAGAACCCAGACACAGCCCGGTGGTTCGGCAGAGTGCCCCCCATCCGTCAACAGTCACAACTTCACCCCCTCCCTCCAAGCAAGCCTATCTCCTGCCCGTCGCACCCGCCCCTTTCGACCCAGGACCAGACATGGCTCACCAACCGGATTCCGAACTCCAGCCCGACTCCCAAAGATCGGACCCCAATCTGCCGCTTACCCCAGATCGACCCATCTTCAATGAACCTCTTCTGCCACCCACCGCTCCATACCTCGCTCCTTCTGAAGGCACATCGACGCCGCGTGATTCGTATATCACAACTAACTCCGCCGTAAACTCCGCCCCTCTACTCGCGGGCGTCCGCGAGAAGGATCCCGCTGATTTGGGCACTTTTACAGCAAAGTCGAAACCTTTCCACAAGAGACCTCTCATTTGGGCCCTTGCTGCTATCGCTGTCGCATTGATTGCTGCTGCGGTGGTCGTCCCAGTGTACTTTACTGTGATAAAACCCAAGAACAATACCGTTACGGGTGGAACCGGTGGCTCAGACAATAATGATCCCAACATCACCACCCCTACCCATGACCCCCCTACAAGTACAAACAGTGGTGGAGATGGTTCCCTTATCAAGGCCGAGGACGGCACTGAGTTCACATATTCGAATCCGTACGGCGGTATTTGTGAGCCCACCCCAAATTTTCTTCCGCACTGCTTCTGAATATAATTCTAGGGGTTTCCGACCCTAACGACCCATTCAATGACGGTGCATATCCGAACTCGTGGACGCCGCCTCTAAACACCTCTTGGACCTGGGGCAAAGACAAACTTTATGGGTATGCGAGTTTTTGCGCGCTCGATTCAACAAACTCACTGACAGCGGTCGAATAATTCAGCGTCAACCTCGGTGGTTGGTTTGTCCTCGAGCCTTTCATCACCCCGGCGCTTTTCCAAAAATACCAACCTCAGGCCGTCGACGAGTGGACACTCAGCACAGCCATGGCCGCAGACACCAGCAACGGTGGACTTTCTCAGCTTGAAAGCCACTACAAGACCTTCATCGTGAGTGACCTAGAACCCGTCTCTCGGTTATACAGACGCTAAAACCGAAGAATTGTGTTTTAGACTGAGAAGGACTTTGCCGAGATTGCTGGCGCCGGTCTGAATTGGGTCCGAATTCCGATTCCGTTCTGGGCGATCGAGACGTGGGGCAACGAACCATTCATGGCCCGCACCTGCTGGCAGTATATCCTTAAAGCTCTCCAATGGGCTCGTAAATATGGCTTGCGTGTGAAGATCGACCTTCATACTATCCCTGGATCTCAGAACGGTGAGTCCCCTTCCATAACGAATCCCGTACCGGAGGCGGGACGCGACCTGTCCGGACCGGAATCAACAAATCCCCTGACCCTTACGAATCGCTCACTTACTTCTCCTTCCCCGCTGGCATTACACAGGCTTGAACCATTCCGGAAAGGTGCAAAGTGGTGATCCGAATTTGCTCAACGGCGTCATGGGTGTCGCCAACGCCCAGAGGGCTCTCAATTACATCCGCATCTTTGGAGAATTCTTTGCCCAACCAGAGTATTCCAGCCTGATCGGTATTTTCGGCATTATGAACGAACCGCTCCAGAGTGTAATCGGGAAGAGTTCTTTGACCTCATTGTGTGTTTTTCGTTCCTCATACCCCAACTCATTAATCATCGCGGCTAACAACCCGCTGTGCAGCTACGTCCAGGCTCATAACATGCTCCGAGAGATCACTGGGGTCGGTAAAGGCTTCTACATCGCCATCGGGGATGGATTCGCAGGAATTGACTCATGGGCTGGCTACCTCCCCAATTCGGATAGGCTCATCCTCGACTCCCACCCATACTTCGCCTTCGACGGAGAACCCAACAATCAACCGATTGCCGGTACCGGACCAGACGGAAGACCCGGAGGCATTTGGCCACAACAAGCGTGTGGAAGGTGGGCTCTCCAATTGCTCGACAGGTATGTCTGCATCTATTCTTTGAAATGACTGTCTCGTCGAGAGTCCCGAGCATCACATGGACCGTCGCTAATGGCTACCGCTCTCAGTCAATCAGCGTTTGGTATCAATATCGCCGGAGAGTACAGTAATGGATTCAACGACTGCGCATTCTGGCTTCGTGGACCAGGGAATGATGAAACCTCGAACCCCGATTGCCCCTTCTGGACGAACTATGCAGCTTGGAATGATACCGTCAAGGAGGGTCTTAAGAACTTTGCCTTGGCCAGCATGGATGCTCTCGTGTATCCATTCTTCTGGACTTGGAAGGTGAGTTGCATTCTCATACGTCACCTTGGCGGTGCACTCTGGCCTATTGTCTCTACACCTTCGTTTCGGTTAACCACCGGCGTTTCTGCCTCCACGTTCGCACCAAAGCAGCTGGCACGAGCACCGGTGTTGCCCATATTTTTCTATGCCACACGACTGGCCCCAAAATTAACTCCTATCTTTATTTCTCTCCCTTCCCATGTTATCTGGTTTCGCTGTCCTTCATCATCACTCCATTGGCCCCTCGTGGTCAAGTGAGATGCAGGGTCCTTGCTCAGGTGACAGCGTTCCATGCATCACCCTGTAAATACCCTGATTACTTTTTCCATCATTGATTGGAGTGTCCCCTTCCAATCTACGCCAGACCGTGCAAACGTGGGGGTTCTGAGATTCCTTCATTCTCTCGTAATGGTGTCGTTTTTTTATTTTCATATCCCTCGTTCCCGAACCGGGGAGCATCCCATCTCCGCCCATCTCTTCATCTATTATTCTCTCCGATACGTGACGTCCGGAACATCTTTCGGTCATCCAACCGTTGCATTGGATTGTCTTGTGATCACCCTTTCTCGTATCCCTCATGTCACGGAAGCAAACCAGGGTTCTGACATATTTTTCTCCATTTCACCAGATCGGACCCACTGCCTCCGGCACCATCGAGGCTCCACTCTGGTCATACCAGCTCGGCCTGGACAACGGTTGGGTATCGAAAGACCCACGAGATTCGGTTGGAAGGTGTAAAGATCTCGGTGTCTCCAACGACTTCAGCGGTCAATACCAGGGATACGCCACCGGTTCTGGGGGAGACCTCTTCCCCTCAAGCGTCATAGCTTCCTGGCCTTTCCCACCGGCTTCGATCTCGAACGCTCCTGTCCCTGTCAGCCAGCTCCCGATGTATACCCCCACCGGAACTGTCGTGACATTACCCGTACCAAGCGACACCGGTACGGTCAGCGGCATGGATGGATGGGCTAACAGCCAAGACACCGCGCCAGCTCCGACGCCCATCCAGGGATGCGCCTACCCTGACGCATATTCGACGAGTGGGGTTATTCCGGCTACCGGATGCTCGACAGGTGGAGGTTCATCGCCTACTGCTTCCTGAGCAAGAACGGAGACCACACCATGGGATTTTTGCGGCTTTTGGGTTCTGTTTTGTACACTATCGTTTATCCATTTACCACCGTCACGGACTCTTGGACTTTATTCATCCTCTTTCGGGTTTGGCTCACGTTGGGTCCACCTCTACCCCGCCGGCATGATGAAAATCCCACGCGAACCACGCGTACACGTTCGGTTTTGCGGTGCGACGATCGTCCCTTCCTCTCTGACCTCGGAGAGGCTGGCGGGATGATTTTTCGCCCAGGCAAGATTACGCTGGCCCTCACCCAACCTCCCCATTCGTTTGACAGTCCAATATTTTTTGTAATCTTGATTGTGCCCTTGCTGCCCCTCCGTGTCACTCATTCCCAGGTTTTTCTTGCTGATGATTCTCTTTGTTCACGCAAAAGTTTAATTACAACTGCAACCACCGCCCCCCACGGGCTCTTCTTCCTTCTGTGGCCGCCGTCTTCTCAGTTTATTCAGACAATTTTCTTTGACGATGAATCGTCGTTTCTTCCACCCCTGTGTTACCCTCATCACCCCCCGATCCATCAGACGTTCGTCAGTAAACATATATATCGATTGTCGGTCATATACATTGCCCTATCCGCCGTCGGTTATTATCTTGAACGTCGTCTTGGTCGGCCGCCATTGAAGAGAGAGGGATGGGAGAGAACAGGCCGCCGGGGTTATGGTGGAATGATGATGGGAGTGATACAGTGGTTGATGCTTGATACGGTGGTCTATTGGTACCTGCAGTCCGCCACACACTCGTCTGATTTGCGTCCGCATCGGTTTGAGCTTCACAAGGGGGAGGGGAGATTCGCATCGGACGAGTTGGGTGCCTACTGAGAGATCCGTACGTACTTGCACTAGACCCGCGCCCGCGAGAGTGGTGGTGATGATTCCGCAGTTACCGCGTGTTCCTGCCAGGGTGCGTGTGTACTGCTCTACATACACTATACGCTACCGCCGGGGTAGCTGGGACGCGGGTGCAGATGTCGTTATATTTTAAAGTGAACAATGTATCAGACGTGCGCAACATCCCAGCCGGCGGCGACTGATTGTTCCCGACAACAAACAAAAAAACCAGACCTCCGGCGGCGGGTTCTAACCGAAGAAAAGAACGGAGAAGCTTTTTCTGGGGGGGAGGGGATAGATATCAGCAGCTTATACAGTGTACGTATCGTATATGATGCGGTCCGAAAAACCTCGCGAGGGCGCGTTTGGATCGGGAGGGGGGGGGGGGGTTCTTTGTTTCAAGTCGCGTAAAGATGGGAGAGTTTGGCCCAGTAGACTTGTTTTTTTCCCACAAGCGAACGGATAGAGACTCTCGCCGGATTCCTCTTTCGTACCTGCGGCCCTTTTGACAGCCGCCGGTTGGTGTTTTCTTTTCAATGCTGTATGTGGGTGGAGCCTTGTGGTTCTCTCGGCAAAGTCGTCGAAGACTCAGTTTAGTTTCTCGTCACCAGATGCACCACACTTCCCGCCGCTTTCTTTCCGTATGGGGGTCGTTGCGGCACGCGATGGTGCGCGGGCAGGATATGTAACTGGCATGCAGATGAGCGTTCCGTGGACTCACGGTATATGTGCGTGTATGGTTCCTTAGTCGCGACTATGCAGGCTGTATGCGTGGGGTTTTGGAAGGCGCAGGGTATGAAACAGCCCTGACCGAAACGCCTTCTTTGCCGTGAGAAGTCCCCCTTGCTCGCCTCGCGGGCAATTATTTGGAGTGGAGCCGCTACTCGTCCCCGATCGGGGGGTTCTTACATTGGCAGGAGGCTCCTGAGTGTCCAAACGTCCAGTACTCAGTACCCAGATATTGAAGCGAGGAAGGGCCCAGGGAGGGTTACAATGAAAAAAACATGAGCGAGATAAGGAATCGGCCTTGTCTTTTTTTTTCTCCTTTGTCCCAAAGATTTCGGTTTAGAGATTTGCTTGCTTTCACCGAAGCTCTCTCTCTCTCTCTCGCTCCATCCGAATGATGATCGTGATCGAATTTGTGTCACAAACTCGAGGCCGGGCTTCTCTGCGGGACGGTTTTCCCATGACCCTGTTGCTTCTTTTTGAGGCGGCATCCACTTGCTCCGGAAGCACTTCTTGGCGCGAACACTCGCAAGCAATATCGGTGGGGAGAGAGGGTGGGGAAAGAAAGGGAACACGGAAAATCAACGTTCAACGCTTGTGCGGAGATTAACAGACAGGAGAAGGATGCCGTCGGTCGGGGAGTGGGAAAGAGTGGTCTGTTTCCTTTTCTGGCGAGGCGGGGTTGAGGTTGTTGATCGGGCTTTTACTTTCCGCCGACAAGTCGAACGAACGGCGCGGTCGATTGACCCTCTGCCCAAAGATCCCGCCTATAGCCCTTGGGAAAAGAGAGAGCGAGAGAGACCTAATCGATGCAGGCTATGAGGACAGGCACATGCGCAGGCGAGGTTTCAGGCCTTCAGGCTCCTGAGGACGCATCAGCAGCCCTATGAGGGCTCCACAAACCGGTTCGGGATTGATCCTCACCGAGCCAAGACGATGGTTTTTTTTTCCCTTTGAAATCTTTTGGGTGGGATGAGCTCTTCGGAACGAGGGTTGGACCGTTGTGAACATACGGGGATAACGAATTCCGCTCGCTCGGTAGAAGGGGAACAAAAACGCAATTGATTCGCAAACCCGACGAAGAGAGAGTTCTTGATCGTCATCCTTCTTCATTAGGGCTCGTTCTCCGTATTTCATACGCGGCGTGGGGAAGGGGAGGATGGTGAGCCGCCGGGAACGTGCCGCAGAATGCCGTACCGGGGAGATCAGAAACCCTACCCTACCAGCCCCCAGCTCATAACATGAGGATTTGGGTCACCAGGTGTCAAACACAGCCATCGCAATACATGTCACCTGCGGCCTGCGGACGGATACATGTGCATATCTGGGGGCGCAATGGACTCGATGCGGGACGTATAACGGTCGGGCGTCATGAAAAATGAACAAGAAAAAAAGTAAAAGAGGAACTTCCATGTGTGGCCTCTTTGGCGACAGGTGTCACCAGGAAATTGCTTACGGAGGGGGAGGGCGGGCGACGGGTGCGGTTGCGAGCGGTACTTGCGGAGACTATTGCGCGTATGTTGGTGGAGGACAAGGTGGCAGAACGGTTTGGTCTCTCGGATTGTGGCCCGGTCAGATGCCGACGGCAATGCGGTTCGTGTCCCTCCACCGGCTTACCGAACGACGCTTCCTCTTCGAACTCGATCGCGGTCCGACACCACGGACGAATAAAAATCTAAAGAACGCTCGGCGGGTGCAATCATGTGGTTCCGATCGGCAAGCGTGGCCATTGGCTCAAGCCCACTGAGACCCTCCCGAAGCTTGGCCACAATGCTCTGCTCCTCTCCGAGCTTTCTTTCTCCCTCTTTCTCTCTGCAGCTCCCACCACCTTCCACCCATCCGTTCAACACCCGTAGGCAACATTCTCCAAACCTCTCGCTCAGAATACAAAACGAAGGGTTCTGATTCGCCAAGCAAACCCTGGCTGATGCGCCCTCTTGGTCCTCACTTTCGCCGCTCTTTTTTTACTTTTTTTTTTTCCGCTATGTGGTGATGGGGCCACATCCTCGCAGTCGGTCTCGCCTTGCATGTCATCATCAAGCTATCAAAGAAGCGTTTGCGCCTTACTCTCGGGCACTGTCATTACCATGGATCATTCGTGCATCACGTCACCGTAATGAATCACTTGGGGATCACCCAGCCTTGACCCGCTTCTCATTGGTCTTTTCACTTTGGGACGGGAGCTTGACGGCGCCCGCGATATTGGCCAACCACCGTCGGTGTTTTTCCTGTCGTAACCTTTCTCAACCGAAAATCGACCAATCAACGGGGAAATACTTGGGTGCGCAGGGCTTATTGTACGGACACATCAACCCACTCTCATCAGTGTCGACTGATCCCTACCGGCCCAGATAAGACCTTCCTTCCTTGTCGCCTTTGGTCGACGCGAGATCCGGCGGCTCTCGTAATGGCTGATCACTTTCGCTACGATTTTCCCGATCTTTCGGCTGGCCTTGTCAACCCTGGGGCGTACATGCACCACACAGCCGCTCGCTACCCTTCTTCCTTTTCCCTTCCTCCGTGTTACGCTCCGTCCTTTGTACTATCCCTCTCCCTCGACAGCCCTGCTTCTCGCCTTCTTGGACGTACTTGTTCTTCTATTCGCTGTCTTCCCTCGGTTAGCTTCGACGAGGTAAACCCGAACAAACTTGACCCCATATCTGGCACGTACTTGTTTATCCGGGTGATTCAGTGTGAGGGGGACGCTCGCACGTCCCACGCATACGAATCCGACAAACCTACAAGGGAGCACCGTGATACTTTATTTTCACCTATTCATTCACTCCCTCGTGCGGGATACGAACAAGGGGGGTGGAGTAGTTGAAACCCTGAAAATGCCGGTGCGCGTGTTTCGACCCCACAGAAGCTATACCAAACGAACCAGACGTGCTCGTACGAGTTACCAAACTCTTGGTCTATCACGTTCGTCCTCTGACCTTGGATCACCAGTTCGTTAGTCATAGGGTACCCTCATATACAACTATATGGTCCACCCCACCACATGGAGGTGGGGGGCTTCTCACCCGCTACACCAGAACAAGCGAATCTCAGTGTCTCGCCTTGCCCTATCTCACTTTCTCCCTTCACCTCGCGACCGAAATTTTCGTTATCCCTTTTCAATATGTTCTTACGGCTAGCGCACGACGATAAGAGGCTAGAAGTCACGGGGGAAGAACGTACCATGCGTCCCCCTCCAGCGCCACCACGGATACGATTGTATTGTCGGTCACGGGTTGGACTGGAAGGAGGGGAAGGATTCAAGACCCTCGACAAGCGAGCCGGCGGTTGCGGTGAACCTACCGCTGTCGGGGCCTCCTCTCCGCCCTGTCTGCGAGGCTATACTCAAATTGTTAGGAGGTGCGAACGCCGGGAGCGAGTGTGATGCTGCGAGTCGGACGCCTAAAATGATCTTCACGATCGTCAATACGGATGCCTCGGTGCGTGAGGTGCATTGAATACCGTTTTTGTTGTTGTGCTTTGTTATTCATGCCCCCCTCCCTAGCCGAACAGGTTCGGAACGAGGTGGATGAGTTGACGGTTAGATCAGATGCTCCATTCTCTCTCTCCTAAAGATAAGGAGCATCACACATTCTTCATCTGTTTCCGTTAAACAACGTGAGGCCGCCCAGGTAACCTGATAGGCTCAGACAGAACATGCGACGTGCGACACCGCGTGGAACATAGAGAGGGGTTTAATGCGCATTTTTCGACAGCGTTTCTCGTCCACCCACGGAAATGAAAACAAACCGGGGTCCCAAAAACTTATCCTCGAGGGAACAAAAAGTGACCGGGTGACAGCAAGCATGGCCGCAACACCGCGCGCGGGTGTGCGATCAAAAAACACGGATGATGGGTGAATTCTCCCGTCTGGTTTGCGATGGACTCCTCGACATTTTTCCTTCGGGTATGGGGGGGATCGATGGGGATGATAAACCATCGGTGGTTACCCATCGCACATTTGAGATCTCTGCAAACTTTTGGTTTGGTCCTCATCTCCCGGGTGCCCTCTGCCCCCTCAAACACCTCAACGCGATGGAGGTTGGGAGAGGGGGAATGAACGGAGGGAGAGAGAGAAACAATGGTTTGAGGGGGGGGCTAATGCCGTTTATGACAACCGGTTCCAACGCAATGGATCCGACGGTACGGCTGCAGTGATGTAAGAATGAATGTATGTACGGCCGGCGGTAAGTTAGCCAACAGAGATCGAAGTTGGACATGGGTGGCATGCTGTGGCATAGGGAGGGAGAGGGCCCGGGGCGTGCAAGCGAACGCGTGCAGGGTTTGACCCTATACCCCTCTAAGGCAAAAAACCCGTCGCTGTCTGGCTGTCTAATCTTTCCTTCTTCATCGCCACAAGTGACCAATTGGCCAGCTAACCGGCGATGCCGTCGGCGACGGATGATTTTCCACCCTGGGCATCGCCCGCACTGTGTCCATCAACCGTCCAATGTACCGCCGGCTGGCCCATGTTCGCACCCGTGTCGAGTTCGTCAGATCTGACGCGCCCGACGTCGTGCTCTACCACGCCCCTTTTGACCATCGCATTTGACGGCTGCAAATTTGATTCCGGCGGCACGAGGGGGCGTCAACGCTCGAGTTGTTGGACGTGACACACGCAACGCGTTTTCGGCTTGGAGGAAAGATTTTCCTCTCCCGGGGAGGAAGGAAATGGGCGTTTGTCCATTTCACTCCACCAACACCATGGATCTGTTGTCCTGACGTCCCACTGAGATCAAAACAACATCTGAATATAACGTCTTTGTTTACGGATATGAGTTGTGTTGCGGGACAAAGGCGATCGACGAGTGGGGGAGAAGGGAGAGGTGTTTTTGGGACGCGAAAACGGGGATAGCGCGGTTGGCATGTCGTCGCGTCATTGAAAAAGCTTCTTTTGACCCGATAGAACAAGAACAATGCCAGGAAAGTCAAGTATCGAGCGGAAGGCTGGGGGGGGGGCGAGGCATAAAAAAAAAACAAGCTGAGAAGCCCTTCTCTATATCAGCAGTTTGTTCCGCGGGTGGTGGAATGGATTCGCGCGGTCTGGGCGAAATGTCATTCTTACGTCTGTTTTC
>Ga0307515_10008442_pt1 | contig 20083 bp, 4 predicted proteins | sample 17_EM_MG_FD_194513 | JGI IMG/M metagenome (GOLD analysis project Ga0307515, IMG submission 194513) | Populus trichocarpa ectomycorrhiza microbial communities from riparian zone in the Pacific Northwest, United States - 17_EM | ecosystem: Host-associated > Plants > Roots > Unclassified | place... | reverse complement strand
TAATTATATTCTAAGAATTACTATAAGGAAGGAACTATTTAGGTAGGGACTAAGGGTCCTTAAATACACAACCGTACTCCTATAAAATCCTTCTTGTACGTAATATACGTATACTCTATCTACTCTATTATAGATTATATAGATCCTATAGATTATACAGATCACGTCACGTGACCTCGGTTACTATTCCTTATTACATAGCTCTATCGGCTCTATCTTAAACTATACTTGCATTAACCAACTAGCTTCTTCCAACTCTTCTCCAAGTAGTCGTAATATTATACTTAAAGCGTCCGTAACACCTTACTACCAAATAGGCTAAAGCACTTATTAACGCTAGGGAGGCTACAGATAAGGCTAAGCAGAGGACTAAGAATACTAAAGGGCAGCTTAGAAAGGAGAGAAAGGAGATAGCTATAATTGCTTAGATATAAGTTTAAGAAAGAAAGATAGCTTAGGCTGCTACTATAAAGGCTAAAAAGGTTATAGATTAATATAAAAAGGACCTAAAAGGGGCTAATTAGACAGCAAAAAGAGTTAGTAACTTCGGGCAATATAGTAAATAGAAAGAAGACTACAGAAGCTTATATAGCAGCTATTTAAGCGGTAAAGAAGGCGAAGTTTAAAGTAGAAGCCTTAGTAATACTATAGAAGCAATAAAAGGACTCCTTTACAGTAGCTATAAAGGCTATAGCTCGCTCTAAGGCTCTATAAGACGCTATAAAGAAGATAAAAGAGGCCTTTTAGTAGTCAATATAGGTAGATAAGGAAGTGGACAATAAGGAAGTAGACAATAAGGAAGTAGATAATAAGGAAGTGGACGATAATAAAGTAGACGATAAGCTAGGTAGATTAAGCAAAAATAAGGTGTCGGATATAGATAAGGATATTAGTTAGTACTAAAAACACCAAAAAATATTAATATAGAGCCTATATTATATTAAATTAAGGCTTTATAAAACCTTAGTAATATTATCATGCCGTACAATGCCTTTTACTAGTGTTTTACATACAATTGGGCATTCGGCAGTATTTTAGTGTTCGTAAGCCCAAGCCTAATTAGGAAGGCGGTACTAGCCGACCATTATAACCCTATCGCCGTCATAACCCTATTACCTACGCTATCCTTAAACTTCTTAGTAGGATCCTATAACTAATTATACGGCCTTAGCTAGTAATTATTAGGTATACTATTAAACCGAAATAGTTAGACGTTATAGGCAATCTAGATTAATATATACTTATACAATATATATTACTTTAAATTATAAGTGTACTCTATATATAGAACTAGCTTACACTAGTTATTTTACTAGTAATTTAAATATATTTATAGGTAAAACTCTAGTTTCTAGTTCTAGCATTTTATTTGCCTATCCATTTATAAATAGAAAGCTATACTATAATAGTAGTCTATCTTAAATAGAAGTATAGATTTAACTAGTACTAGCTTATAAAGACGCTGCCTCTATTAATAATAATAAAGTACAGCTAATCTACTTTAAGAAAGTATTTCTCCTTAATTAGGTTAGCTAGCGCTTATATATTAATTATATTATTAATAGAAAGGTATTAAACGTATTTTAAAAACCTATTAATAAGTATAAGGATTAAATTATATATTTATTCTTAGCTATTTTTAAATAGTAGGAGATCCGTAATAAAGTTTATAGCGTAATATTGCTATAGCCTACTAGTAGGGGAAAATAATTTAAGTAAACCCTATAGCTTGTGCCTACTAATTTTATATACTTAACACTTCTTATAATAGCTAATATACTTCTTTACTTCTTAATTAAGCTTTAGCTAATAGTATTTGCGCTAAAGTAATTCCACTATTTTTACTTAACTATAGTAGCCACCTAAAAGATTATTGTAATTCTTTATAAAAATCTTCTATTATAGATTTACTTCTTATAGCACCTAAACCTTACTACTTCTATATAGTAGGCCTATTAGGTCTAGTTTCTAATAATAATACCTAGTAGCTTCCTTTCTATTATATTTTTGGTTTACTTCTATATTAAAAATAGTATAGAAAGCGTCCCTCCGTTATACCTTATAGATAAAATGTCACGGCACTAACCTAACGCATACTGTTTCATACTATCTTATACTGTTTCCTACTATTGGCTAGCCCACCACTAGCAATTAGGCGGCCGGCCCTACTATTTATATATAATACCCCCTTTCTACCTTCTTCCCCTCTTTATACTATAACGTAGTTATTTAGTCTACTTTATTACAGCACTATAACAGTTTGTAGTATCTTTAATTTGCGCCCTATCGCGATCACTAATTCCCCGTACCCTAGCTAATTAACCTCTACCCTAGAGTAATTGCGACCTATACGCGCCCCTACTAAAACTAATATGTCCCTAGCACAGTCCTAGAACGATCCTTAGTTTTTACCTAGCGCCTAGATAGGCAATACTAATGACGCCGAAATGGCCGAAACCTAGAACCCCCGCAACGTTTTTATAGACCTCTTTACAGAAATATACCCTAATATTATATAGATAATCCGCCACTCCCTACTATACCTTAAGACCTTTAAGCCTAGCAAAGCTTACCTTACCCTTATTAACTATATTAACGAGTTCCTTAGTAACATTAAAGTAGGACTATAGTGTATATATAACACAAACACCGCTAATAAGAAAGCTAATAAAAACCTTAGTACCCTTATTGCTTTCTAGATAGAAACTATTAACTCCTAGGTAAAAACTATTACCGTTCTAAAATAATTAACCCCTATAATAACGATAGTAACCTAGTAGAAAAAACGGAGATCTAAGGACCCGCTAATATTTAGCGGAAAAGGTACCCTACTAGAATAATAAGCTAATTTCAAAACCTAGCATATTAAGATTAAGGGAGTCTTTAACTGGGACTGGGACTACTTTAATATAGTTTAGTCCCAGATCCTTTATATCTTAGATATACTAAAGGATAAGGCCTATAAGTTTATTAAGTAGGGCCTAGAGCTTATATATAAGAACCTAAATAATATATCTACGTAGAAATGGCCTACTAAGGAAGATATATTTAAAGACCTTACTGCCTATTATAAGGTCCTTAATATAACCTAGGTCGTAAAGAATAAGCTTAACTATTTCCTCTAGGGCGAGCGTAATTACTAGTCCTAGAAGGGAGAGCTTAATAAGCTAATAGTCCGCGCCAAGAAGATAAATAAATAGAAGGTGGACCTACTTTAAAAGTTTATCTCTCTAAAGATGGAAGAGCTAGTACTTAAACTTGCCTATAAAATTAACGATAGTAACTATATAGGTTAGAGTAAGCAGATAGATATATTCGCTAAAAACCTTGCAAACTATATACACTAAGCTAACCTTAAGAAGAACGCTAACAACCGCCTACTTACCTAAGCCCCTACCCCTATGTCGACCCTAACCCTAGTAGTAACTAGAGAACCTATAGACCTTAATAGAATTTTAAACACAGAGTATAAGCGCCGTGTTAATAATAGATTATACCTTACCTATAGCCTACCTAGCTACTAAAAGGATGCCTATAACCCTGCTAAGATAGCAAACCTAGTCCTAATGCTACCCCGTTAAACAACGCAAACTAATAACCGCGGACGCGGCGACTATAGAGTCTATTATAGACGCGGCAACCGCGGAGCCTATTATAACCGCGGTAGACAACCCCCCCCCTTTAACCCTACGGCTTAGTTACTCTAAACTATACCCTATATAAAAGCCTAACCCGTTAATAACGCCTAGTACTAGTGACTTTACGTTAGCGAATATAAACACAGCCACGTTATTGGCGAGGTATTGTCTTTCTATACCCTATCTAAAACTAAGACTAACACCGCTAGCCAGACGGACACTAAACCGCCCTACTAAAACAGCCCCATACCGTAGTTATTAAAAGGTAAACCCTTAAACTAAGTTACGTTTAAGGGTTTAAACTATATAAGGAGGAAGACGAGAAGATTAGGTCCCTGTTACTAGATTAATTAGTCCTTTCTATTAGTAAACTATTACTTAATCTTAGATTAACAAATAGTAATAAGAAATTAATCCTTATTTAAACCTAACTCTCCTTATTGCGTAACCTATATACCTAAGTTTATATTAATATAATAAGCCTAGTAGACTCTGGTAGTACTATAATGGCATTTACTAATACAGAGTCTATTATAAGAAAGTATAACGTTATAACTAAAAAGCTGCTAGTACCTGAGCTATTACGCCTTGTAGATAGTATTCTAACTTTGCTTATTACGGACTACTTTACTGCCCAAATATTAATCGGCCTCTATACTAAAGCTATTCTCTTTTTTATTACTAAACTCTTACCCACTACCCTAATTATCCTAGGTATGCCCTAGCTTTAGAAGTATAAGCCCTATTCTAGCTTTAGGAAACTTAAAATCCGCTTTAACTTAGACTACTACTTTAGGTACTGCCTTCTATAGGGGATAACTAACATTAGTAGGGACGCCCTATATAGATACTTAGCACTACTAAGCCTAGTGCCTAGGACTATATATAAAGCCCTAATAGTAGAAGACGTTCCTAATAAAGGGGAGCCTATATAGCTGTAGAGAAACGAGATAGTAGAAGACTAGACTACCCTAGCACTTAAGATTAAAATAATAGGCTAGCTAGCCCTACCGAGACTAAGAAAGAAGGTCCGCTTTATACTGCTATTATTAAGAATTTAACCCTAACCTAGGCACTATTTAAACCCTAGCCGCCTAGCCTAATACCTAGAACTAAGCTATATGCTATATACGTATACTATAGCTCGCGTTATAGTAAGGATTAGCTATAGAACTACTAAGACCCAGATAATAGAAACCGCGCCACTATAACGCCTAACCTTATACCTATCTCCCGCGCGTACCGTATAGGGCCGCCGCCTTATTTCTACCCCCCTAGGCCAACTAAGCTATATTAGCCTAGCCGTAGCACTAAAGAACAAAACATACCCTAACCTGGACGATATTAAATACACTTATACTATTAATTTTACCTAGTTCTATAAATAAAAAGATATAAAGGTAATAAGGATTTATATAGCAGAGCTAGTAGAACTAGTTAAACAAGATAAGTATTAACAGCTACTTAAAGAGCTGCCTAGAGGCCTAATAGAAGTACCAAACCTATTAAAAAGGTCTTCCCGCTGGCTAGTAGAAGGCTACTATATAATAAAGGAAGCCCGTAAAGTGCTCCCCCCCTATTTCTATAACTTCCTTAAGATAAATTTAAAAACTAAACCCGAGCTTTTATATCAGAAGATAGTTAACACCGATATTAAAAAATTCCTAAAAGGCAAACTAGGATTGACCCGCGAAGATATTCTATAACGCCTATTAAAGGAGTTTAGTAAATATATTAAGCACTTCCTCCCTAAAAATATAGATAAGCTACCCCCTTACCAACTATAGGACCATAAAATTAAGATCACCCCTAAAAACTAGGCCCTATATTATAAAAATAGACTATTCTTACCTACTAAACTTAGGTGTATAAAGAAGTGGATTAATAAGATGCTGGATAAGGGTTTTATCCGCGAATTAACCTCACTAGTTACCGTACTACTCTTCCTCGCTACTAAGCCCGGCGGCGGTATATAAATCTATTATAACTACTAAGGCCTAAACACAGTTACTATTAAGAATTAATACCCACTATTACTAATCCGCGAGACACTTAACGCACTTTATAGTGCTAAGTACTTTACTAAACTTAATATAATTACTGCGTTTAACCAGATCTGGATTACAGAGGGCTATAAGTAGCTTATAGCATTTATTACCCAGTTCGGACTCTATAAGATACTAGTTATACTATTTAGTCTCTATAACGCACCCGCTATGTTTTAAAACTATATTAACTATATTTTATATAACGCCCTTAATAACTAATGCACTGCCTACCTTAATAACGTCCTTATCTTTTCTAAAACACGCGCTAAGCACACTAAGTATATAAATGAAATTATTTAAAGACTTAGCAATGCTGGACTTTAGATTAATATTAATAAGTCTAAGTTCTACTTTACTAAAATAAAATACCTCGGCTTAATTATCTTAACTAATAGCATAACTATGGACCCTAAGAAGGTATAGGCCTTATAGAAATAGAAGGACCCGATATTAATTAAAGAACTATAACAATTTCTTAGCTTCGCGAACTTCTACTAATAATTTATCTAAGGCTACTCTGCTATCGCTATACCTATAATAAAACTCCTAAAGAAGGATATTGGATAGCTATAGGGACTAAAATAAGCCAAATTATTTAAGGCCCTTAAGGGAGCCTTTACTTTAGCACTAGTACTAGTATATTATAACTATACGAAGAAAACAGTGGTAGAGATAAACGTATTAAATTAGGCTTCTAGCAGAGTCCTTTTCTAATATAATAATAACGGAAAATTAAAACTAGTCGCATTCTTCTTTATAAAGCACTCTGCGCTAGAGTATAACTATAAGATCTATAATAAAGAACTCTTAGCTATTATTAAGGCTTTAAAGGAATAGCGTCCTAAGCTATAAGGGACTAAGGAGCCGTTTAAAATTATTACCAACTACAAAAACCTATAGACGTTTATAACTACTAAGCAGCTAAACTAGCGCTAAGTCTAGTAGGCAGAGTTCCTTTTATAATTTAACTTTATAATTATATATAGACCTAGCAGTAAAGCTATACTCCCTAATACCCTAAGCTAGCTACTAGGAATAAAACCTAAGGACGCTAATAATAAACGCCTCCGCTACTAAGCCTAAGTTATTATATCGCCCTAGAAAGTTAACCCTATAATCTTAAAAGAATTACTATATAAGTCCCGTAACTCTAACGACGCAGAGTTTATAGCCGCTTTAGACCCTAAAATAGCTAAAAAGTTACTACATAAGTTAACCTAGCTAGAATACTAGGAGAACAAACTTATAAAAGATATAGTAGCAGCCCTACGTAATTGGAAAGCTCACCATTAGCTAAAGAAGATTAGGAAATTACTCTATTATAATAAGTTAGAATGCAGTATTATTAACGGATAGATCTACTTCCGCTAATATCTCTTTATCCCTAACGCCCTAGACCTCCGCCTAGAAGTTACCTATTGCTCTTATAGTAGTAGCCCCGCTAATTACCCTAGCCGGGTTAAAACTCTTAACCTCTTAAACTAAATATACTAGTAGCTAGGAATCTCCTAGTTCACAGCTACCTTTATTAAAGACTATGCCCTATACTTTCGCACTAAGATCTTCTATTCTACCCCGCCTGGTTTTTTAAAGCTACTAAAATTACCCGCTCACCTATAGACTAATATCTTAATTAACTATATTATAACGCTACTAGTATACTAATGCTACGGTAAAGCATATAAATATATTCTTATTATTATAGACCGCTTAACTAAAATATAATACTTTGTTCTAGTAATAGGACTTTTAATAAAGGAACTAGTTAATAGCTTTATTAATAACGTATATAAGCTCCATAGTGCACTAAGTATAATTATCTCTAATTACGGCATATAATTTATTAGCGACTTCTAGCAATAACTAAGTAAACGCCTTAAGACAATCTTATAACTAAGCTTAGCCTAATACCTAAAAATAGACGGCCAAACTGAAATTATTAACGCTACCATAAATAAATACCTTTGTGCTTTTATTAGCTTTATATAGGACGACTAAGTTAACTACCTACTGCTTACTAAGTTTGCTATAAATAATTAAGTTAACGAGAGCATAGGCATCTCCCTATTTTTTATAAACTATAGCTTTAACCCTCGCCTCAGAATCGAGCCTACTGGCCCCCGCCTACTAACACTATTAGCATAAGTAAAGAAGGAGTTCTTCTATATAGACTCTATAGCCAACCGCTTTAAGCGGATATTAATATAGCTTAAGGCCCTAGCCTAGATTTTATAGTAACGCTATAAAAATAATGCTAATACCCGTAGGGATAAGAGCGTGTTATTCTATAAAGGCAATATAGTTATAGTTAGCTTAGAAAATATAAAGATAAATAGACCTAAGAAGAAATGGGACGACAAATAGGACGGCCTATACCCCGTACTCGCAGTATACTAAGGGGTAGTTATAGTAGACCTCCTAGACTATATCTAAGTAAATAAATCCTTTTATATATTTAAGGTCCGCCTCTAGGCTACTAAAGAGATCCCTAGTTAAGCAAATATTAATACTGTAAAGCGCCGTAATATATAAGGACAAGTAGTAGAGAGAGACGATAACGGCAATATAGAAGATAAATAGGAGTTTAAGAAAATCCTTAATATATACAACGAAGACCCCTAGGGCCTAACTTATAAGATTAAATAGAAATATTATAAGGATATAACCTAGTAGCTAGAGGAAGACCTAAAGGGTTGTAAATAAGCTGTATAGCGCTTTTATAAGCAATACCCTAAGAAGCTAGGACCCCCAGACTAGGCATAAGATAAGGAAAAGTTATACTAAGGTCGCGGCCGACCACCGTATTAAAATTTGTGGTGGTTAAGATATTATAGAACTTTAACCGGCGGTTAAAGTTGTCTAATTAGCTAAATTCTTGCTAAGAAACGCTATATAGATTAATTTAGGTAGTGGTATAGAGTTCTGCCGACCTTACTTACTAAACTAACTAATTAGGATTTTCTATGCCCGGTATAGAAAATCGCCATTAGCTTAGTTAAGAGCAGTAAGTGGAACTAATATCTTCGCGGTAAAAAATAGGTAACCCCATATACTGCTTATTTTTAAATTATTTATTTAGTTTAGGGACCAAACTATCTAGGGGAGAGGAGTACTGTTACGGCACTAACCTAATGTATACTATTTTATACTATCTTATACTATTTCCTACTATCAGCTAGCCCACTACTAGCGACTAGGCGGCCGGCCCTACTATTTATATACAATACCCCCTTTCCACCTTCTTCCCCTCTTTATACTATAACGTAGTTATTTAGTCTACTTTATTGCAGCATTATGACATAAAATCTATTAACCTTTTAGATAGTACCTGGGTAAAAGCTATTTTATCCCATACTGCCCTAAGTATAAGACTAGATAGTACTATAGATCTTATAACTCTTTAATACGCGTATATTAGGAAGGCCGCTATAAGGTTAAAGTCCTTTAGTTATTACAGGGGCACCGAGTTTTAATTGCTTTATAGCTTCGCTATTAGTTTAAGGGAATAGCTTAATAATTAAAGATAGTATATTATTAGGTTTTAGGAATATATTAGGGACGTCCTATTTAGGTATATTTAGACCCTTATTAGTAATAAACTAGGTATTAGCTAGAACGTTAGTAAAAACTAATAGGGCTTATACTACCTAAGACTTAGTGCATAGAGCTATAGGTATTTAAGTATTCTATACCTAAAGCTTGTTCTATAATATAGGGAGTAAGATATCTATTATCTATTTTCCTTCTCCCGTTTTAAAGCCTTTGGTATAGTTTAGCTCTCGTAACAGTCTATTAGTAGCGTTATTTTTCCTTAACTTATATTTAATCTCAAAATTAAATTATACGAGCTCCTCTACCTATTTAGCTCATTAAGGTATAAGCTCCTTTATAGTTATAAAGTAGCATAGATTATAATAATCTAAGAGTATATAAGTAGTATAGCTTAGGTGCTTAAGTGTTACGGAGTAAGTATAAGCGACGATAATATATAGCAAAGTAGATATTATTAAGCTATGTATATAAACTGTATAGTAAGATTAAAATGTTACGTAAGAAAAGAAGGTAGGAAAATGGGAAGAAAGGGTATATATTATGGACTTAGTTGCTTAGTTAACACGTACATAGAGTAGAGTAGGATTTAGGTAATAGTCCTAGTAAAACTTAGTAAAACTTAGTAGAACTTAATAAAACTTAGTGGAACTTAGTAAAATATAGCAAAAAGCGGCAAGTTGCCGTTAAATTGCCGCAGATTGCTATTAAATTGCTATCTTATAGTTGGCCTCTAGCTGCTAACTTAATAGAAATAGGTAAATGTGTATAAGGTATTACAGGGGTATCCCATAATAGTATCCCCCCTTTAAACTTAAGCTTCTATATAATAGGGCTATAGTAGTTTTAAGTAGAGTTTATATAAGTCCTATAAAGTTAATAGGTTTCTATAAGGGCTTAGTAAAGCCTCTCTATTTTATAAGATACGTATATTAGCGTTTCCGTTTATTATATTTAATATTATTACTTCTTTTAATAAAGTACTCGTTCTTACTATCTACTTTAACTAGTAGGGGAGGGTCTTATATCTATTTAGGTAAGGCGTCTAATATAAGGGCAGTAGGGCGGAGGACTAACGTATAAAGTATAGGGTGGATTTTAACCATATTAGGGAGCTTTAATTAGTAGGAGTAAGAGGAGATAATCTTCTTAACCTTATAAAGGCCAGCGTTCTTCTAATTAAGTTTCTTAGCTGGTTGTTTTATGTTTAGGTTTTTTATATCTAGCTAAACAAAGTTACTAATTTAGTAGGCTAGTGCTAGGGTTTGTTTCTTATTCGCTGCGGCTTTATAAATAGATTAGGCCTATATTATTTTATTAGTAAGGAACTATTATAGTTTCTCTATTTTCTTTATAAATTTATTTACTTCTATAACTTATAGGGTGTAATAAGCGGGGTAAGAAATATTACTAAAAGGTTTAAAACCGATTTGTAGATACTAGCCGTAATTAGCTAAAAATAGGGAGACCTTTATAGTTTCTAAGATGGAATTATTTATAGTAAACTCGGCAAATATAAGCCAGTTAATCTTATTATTTTATAAGTACGACGTATATATCTAAATATACTATTCTATTATAGCATTTATATTTTTTATTTAGCTATCCGTTTTTAGATAGTATGCTATAGATAATAGTGCTTTAATATAGAGTTGGGTAGTTAGTTCTTTTTAAAATATAGAGATAAACTGGCTACCTTTATTAGAGATAATCGTTTTAGGGAATCTATGGAGTTTCTATACGTAATTTAGAAATAGTTAGGCAATAGTAGGTGTTAATATATTAGGGTAAGCAATTAAGTATCTTATTTAAAATAGTTAGTCTATAACTACTATAATATTCGTATAGCCCTTACTTATAGGGAGGTTAATAACAAAGTTAATTAAAATAACCTTCTATCTTTAGTCCGGAACAGGTAATAGCTTTAAAAGGCCGTTATACGTCTTATGCAAAGCTTTAGCTTATTAGTAGATATAGCAGCTAAAGATATACCTTCGTGTCGTATTATGCATATTCGGCTAATAGTATTCTCGTTAGAGTAGTTTTAAGGTTTTTCCTTAGCCTAGGTGGCCGGCTACTGGTAGATTATATATATATTTAAGGAGCTTAAGCTTAAGTTTATTATAATTAGGGATAACTAGACAGTTTTAGTAATATAAGCAGTTTCCGCAAGCTTTATATTTATTTAGAGAGATCTTTTTAGAGCGTCTAACGCTATTATAGATTAGCTTAAGCGTCTCTTAGATAAGCTTATTATTTAGGTATTTATTAGTTATAATCTATTTAATTAATTAATTAGTTATTTTAAGAGCGTGTACCGTAAGGTCTTTAGTAGGAGGGTTAAATAGTTTAGGGTAGAGTAGGGTCTGGTTTTTATTACGGACGCTTTAAGTACAATATTATAACTACTTAGAGAGGAGTTAGAAGAAGCTAGTTAGTTAATATAGGTACAGTCCAGGATAGATCCGGTAGAGCTATGTGACGAGAAATAGTAATTAAGGTTATATAACATACTATATAGTATATAAGAGGAACGAGAGGAACTTACGTACCTTGCGTATAATATGTACATCACGTATAAGAAGGATTTCTTAGGCGTACAGTTGTGTATTTAAAGGACCACAGTCCCTACCTAGATAGTTCTTTCCTTATAGTAATTCTTAGCATATAATTAGAGTTAATCTATTAGGCAACTACTCCACCAGTTATTATTACGTTGTTAACTTACTTGCAATACCTATATACCTAGCCTATTAATAGGACTACTATAGTACTTACTATAAGGTTCCGTTATATAATTACTACCTAGTTACGGTTTTAATAAGTTAAATAATATGCCACTAAAAGCAGCCACCACAACGCCATTAACGGCAGCAACTACTTTAAGATTAGGTAATGACACTAGTATAGCAGACACTAACTTATAACAACCTATAACGGTTAAACAGTTATAAGAGATAGTTAACTAGTTAACGGAAAACATCGTAGTACTCAAAAATAGGATTAACGAGATAGGCGTAGTAAAGGTTAAGTTACTATTAATTAAAAGATTCTTAGGGGAGAGATTAAAGCTTAAAGGATTTCTTACGCAAATACACTTTAAGGTTGCGTAAGAGGGAGTAAAGCTGGCAATACCTATAGATTAAATAACGTACGCAGGATTGTTCTTATTAGGAAAAGCACTTAAATAGTTTAAGTTTTACCTTATAGAGATACAAGCGAACGGAATAACGACTATAAACTAAGAGGTACGGTTTATATTCTTAAGCTAGAACGGGTTTATAGAGCAACTTACGTAAATATTTGGAGACCTAGAGGCAACGACCACAGTGGAAAGGAAACTCTAAGATATTACGTAGCGAACCTCAGCAATTAAGTACACGATGCAGTTTTAAATACTAGCGATATAAGTTAAGCGGAATAATAAGGCGCTTATAGCATAGTATAAGTAAGGACTTAAGGCTAAAGTCTAGGATATAATTATCCTAATAGAAGATATAGACACCCTAAGGAAATTAATAAATTAAGCGATAAAGATTAATAATAAGATCTACTAAAGGGAGCAAACTAAGAGAGGTTAGGATAGAGTTCTACAGTTATATAGGACGTAGAGTGCGCAACGACTAAAGCTAAATTAAAAACTATAGTATGGCGCAGAGCTAATAGACCTAAGTAGTACTAAAGAAACCTATAAGAGATAAAGTAAGAAACTATAGAAACCTAGAGGTTAAGGATTAAGTAATTATAGGACTAAGGAGTAAAGACTAAACTAGGGATCTTAGTAGTAGAAGACGTTTAGGCGGACTCTATAGCAAAGTTAATGGTTTAGAGACGGAGCTTATATAAATTGCGGAAAATAAGGTTACTTCGCTAGAGATTATAAGGATAGTTAGAGTTATTATACAATAAAGGGAACTAGACTAGTATGTGATATATATATATATAGAAAGATAATAGTATACTATGAGGAACAAAAGAGTATTTAATTAAAAGTTTTGCGTTTTATTATAATAACGCATACTGAATTTATAAAGACGCTAAGTATGGCGCAAGCTATTAGCTACAAGAGCTAGAGTTAAAAGGACTTAAAGGAATTAAAGAGTTAGATAAAGAACAAGATCGACTCTATAAGCTAAATTAAGATGTTATAGTAATATGCGGATAAAGATCAGCAATAATAATAATAGAGTTAGAGTACTTATTAATTAATAGCGATAAGGGAAATAAAGGAACTAACTGGGGGTATCTAAACCTTAATGACGCAATAGAAGTAGAAACTAAGACTGCTATAAAGTAAGGTTTAGTAATGGGTATTATGACACCGTTAGATACGGCATCTATTGCTTTATAAGACAGAAGGAAGAGTATCTTATAGAGATTAAGTAAGCAAACAAATGCTAGTGCTAATTTACCACTTAATAAAGGCAAAAGGCTAAAGGCTTAAGATTTTTAAGACGAGATAAGAGATAACTAAGATTCTTAAGACGAGATAAGGTATACTTAAGGACCTATAACAGATAGAAACCAATAAAGCAGGATAGCGGCTTAGTTTAGTAATATATAAATAAGCTCGGGATAAAGTTTTCTAGAGGTATAAGACTCTTAGGACGAGATAAGTAAGATTTAAAACTCTTAAGATAAGATGAGAACACCTAAGCCTAGTTGGGCTAAGGTAGGAGTAAAGCTTAAGAAAGAAGTAAGCCTAGGATTAAAAATTCCGTAGAACTAAGAATTTAATATATAAATAAGGACTATTAATAAAGGAATTAAGAAGCACGAAGACTTTAAAGATCCACTTGCAAGACGTAAAAAGAAAGAAACTATGGCAGAATTTAGAGCAAGAATTACTGTATAGCAAGAATAAAAACTAGATAAAAGATTTAGTATATTAGGACGTATAAGGGACAGAGCACCTATATAAAGAGTTACTAATAGGCTTAAGGTAGGCACACTAAGAGCTAAGTAGCTTACTAAATTAGAATAAGAAGAGGATCTAGGGATTTTAACTAGGTTTAAAGAACGACATATAAAGGGCTATTACAATATAGTAATAAGAAGATACTTTCTTACGGATAGGCCGTATACACTTAAGGAACTGTACTAAAAGTGGTATAGGCAACGACACAATAATAAGTAGGAAGATTTCTATATATAGTTAGATAAACGAGTTATTTAAGACTACCTAATTATAGAAAAGGCTATAACGCATATTAAAGGAGCCTTAATTATAACATTAAAGGATCTAGAGGAGTAATTAGAGGACTAGAGAAGTGAGAGGCAAATCTTAGTACCTATAAATAAAGTCGCAACGCTTAGATTAATAAGGGAGAGGTTTAAACTTAAGGACGAAGACAAGCCAAGAGTTGACTTAAAACACTAGGTATATTATATACTATTATAGATATCATACGTGGATAATATGTGCAATATATATAGTATACCTAAAGACAGGCACCGGAAGTACCTAATAAGGATATATTAGGCACCGGATAAGGCAAAATATAGAAATGTTAAGTATATATATAGTTAGCACCTAACGGAAGTTTAAGAATAAGGGGACTTAATACTTTAGCCAGGATGATTTTTTATAGAAGAATGCCTAGATAGACGACAATGGTGGGAATATTTAGAAAATACCTATCTATAATATATCAAAGACAAGAAATAAACTAAGTATTAGCTAAAGACGGACTAAGTATAAGCGGGATTAAACAGCTAGTAATTGGGAAAAGTAGAGGCTTATAGGACTAGAGGGAGCTAGTGGTAGAGCCTTAGACCCTTAAAGAAATTTAAGAATAACACTTAAATTTATAAGTTAAGTGGCAAGATTAATAGTTTAAGGCATTAATAGATAGTGGAGTAATAAGGAACTATATATTACTAGTAGTAGTTAAAAAAATGGGGCTATTATACAGGGAAAAGAAGCACCCGTATTTATTAGTAATAATTTTAGAAGATCTAATAGCTTATAGGGGAGGTATTATTAATCTTAAAATATAACCTATTTAGCTAACTATTAAAGGAAGATAAGTTAAGATGTCTTTTAATATATTACTATTAGGGAATAATAAGGCAGTATTAGGAATACCTTAGTTATAGGAATATAATCTAAAGATTAATTAGGTTATAGGTTAGGTTAATATTAGGGATACTTAATGCCATAAGATACGATAATACACTAAGTTAGTATAGTATTAAGTCAGAGTAATATACAAAGAAACTAAGAAAGGGTTAGATTATATACTAAAGAGATACCATAAATACGGCAAAAAGTTATAGTTACCAGAAAGTGAGAAGCTATTAAAGTATATAACATAGGACTATAAGATAGAATTAGAACTAGAAATAAGTCTAAGGTTCTTTCTAATCTATAAGCTTACTAAAGAAGAAGGGAGAGCGTTAAAAGAGTTTATCTAGGAGAACTTATAAAAGAGATATATTAGACTATTACAGTTATTAATAGGTTATCTAGTACTATTTGTACTAAAGAAGAATAGAAAACTTAGGTTATATATTAACTATAAATAGTTAAATAACATTACTCGGAAGGATAAATATCCCTTACCCTTAATTAGCGAAATTTAAGATAGGATAGGTAACGCGCAAATATTTACGAAGATAGATCTAAGATAGGCGTACCATTAAATTAGGATTAAGGAAGGCGACAAATAGAAGGCAGCTTTTAGATTAAAGGAAGGACTATATAAACCATTAGTTATGCAATTCGGGCTTATAAACGCACTAGTAACGTTTTAAAAGCGTATTAATAATGTATTAGGAGAACACTTAGATGAATTTATTATGGCATACCTTAATAATATTATTATCTATTTAATAACTAAGGAAGAATACGGGAAACACATTAAATAGGTCTTAAAGAGACTATAAGAAGAATAGATACTAGTAGCAATTAAAAAATGCGAGTTCTTTACTAGAAAGACAGATTTTATTAAATTTATTATTAAACTAGGCTAACTTAGTATAGATCTAAAAAAGATTAAGGCTATAGTAAATTGGTAGGAACTAGAGAACGTTATATAGTTAAGATTGTTCCTAAGGTTTTGCAATTACTATAGAAGGTTTATAGTATAATAATTAGTAAATACTAAGCCATTTACAAGATTAATGAAGAAAGAGGAACTATAGGTATAGGGAGATAAGCAGAGGAAGCTGTTTAGAGAACTTGAGGAATTGTTTACCTAAGAACTAATCCTTAAGATTTACCAACCAAAGTTAGAGATAGTGGTTAAGATAAACGCATTAGACTTTATACTAGGGGCGTACTTTTTATAAAAATATAAGGACAGATAGCACCTAGTGGCATATTATAGTTGGAAAATAACACTACTAGAGTTAAACTATAATATCTATAACAAGGAGTTATTAGGTATAGTTATAGCACTAAAGAAATAAAGAGCATTCTTATAAGGTATAGAAAAACTATTTATAGTTAAAATGGATTATAAAAACTTAATAAGATTTCTAATAACAAAGGAACTTAACCAAAGATAAGTTAGATAGGTAGAGATGCTTATAGAATACCATTTTAAGATTTAGTATACTAAGGATACAGATAACGCACAAGCAGACGCTTTAAGTAGAAAGGCTAAACTATAAAATAACGAAAAGCTATTAGGGGCTTTATTACGAAAGGATACAGACGGATTAATTAGGTACAATTATCTAAAAATTACAGCAACTTAAAAAGATAAGTTTAAAAAGGTCTATAAGACACTAAAAAGCCTTTAGGTATAGAGAATTCTAAAAGCATAGCTAGAAGATCTATAGATAGATATATACAAAAATTAAGAAGTAGAGTATATCCTAAAAAGCATAGCAGAAGAGTTCGTAAGAGACTTTTATAAGGGAATAACTTAAGGACACAACGGAGCTACGGGCTTAGTATTAAGACTCTAAGAGGAGTATATTATTAATGGAATCTAGGGCTTAGCACGAAAAGTTATAAGAGAATATTTAGATTGCTAAAGAAATAAACTAATAAGGCATAAACTATATAGAGGGTTATAACCTATTAAAATACCAGAAAGACTATAGGAGGTTATATTATAGGACTTTATTATTAAGTTACTAAAGTTAAGAGACCCTATTACCAGATAAGAATATAATGTAATCTTAGTAATAGTAGACAAGCTTATAAAGTAGGGATACTTTATAGCCTATATAGAAGAAATCTCAGCGGAAAATATCGCTAGAATCTATATTAAAGAAGTATTCGCAAAATATAGAGCACTAAGTAAAATTATATCGGATAGAGATTTAAGATTCGTAGTAGTATTCTAGAAGGTATTCTTAGCGGAATAAGGAGTTTAAGGAGTAACTTCTACCGCATATTATCCGCAAACAGACGGTTAAATAAAAAGATTAAATTAGACACTAGAGCAGTATTTAAAATATTATATTAATTACGCATAAAATAATTAGGTATTATTATTACTAATTATACAGTTTATATATAATATAACACTATAAGAAGGAATGGGTATATTACTATTTAAGGCAAATTATAAATACAAGCCAAGAACGTTATTATCGCTACGTTAAGTAAAGAAAACAAGTAGCATAGCTAAGTAGAAAATAGAGACTTTAATAAATCTTTATACGGACCTTATAGGAATAGCTAAGGTAGTATAGTAAAGAATAAAGAAATACTATAACGCTAAGAGATTTAAGGGACTAGATCTTAAGGAGGAGGATAAAGTATAGCTACTACACAAAAATTTTAAAAGTCGATGACTAAGTAAGAAGTTAAACTACGTTAGACTAGGACCTTTTAAAATTATATAGAGAATTTCATTGGTTATATTTAAGTTAAACCTATTAGCCAAAATAAAAATCTACCTAGTATAGTATATCGCAATACTAGAGCCAGTATATAGGGATATTAAGCCATTAGTTTACAAAGCAGATATATATAGAGGGCAAAAAGAAAACAAATAGCAAGTTTTAAAGATCGTTAGCTATAAGGATATAGACGATAAAACATAGTATAAGGTTAAGTAGATAGGCTATAATAAGACTACCTAGGAGCTATTAGAGAACCTAAAAAACGCTATAGGAAAGGTATAGGAGTATTAGAAGAGAATAGGTTAGGTAATATTAATAAAGAAGGATCGACAAAGAATAAGTCACTTAAGGGGGACTTAGGAGGAACAGCTACCGAGCTACTCAGAGTTATTCCCTATTTAGTTAAGGGAGGACTAACTCTCTTATTACTAAGTTCCTACAGACCTTATTCTATAAGTTTCTACTCCTTAAAGTAAACCTTTTTACGCATTTTCTTAAGACGAAGCAGCTAGGTAAATGCCGTAATGGAAGTATTTAGAGCCTTCTGTTTAGCGTTACAGAAATACTTAAGCTTAGTAAGGGCCTACGCTAAGTCACCATTAAGCTTTATAGCAGCAGATTAAATACAAGACCCTATAACAAATTACTTAGGGAACTTAGAGACTATTAAGAGTTATAGGACACGTATACTTAGCATTAGAAGTAGAACGAACGTTGTAGGATAATTAAACGTTTACTTTAGTACACTCCGAATAAAAGGAAGGTTGCCGAGATAAAGGACTTGCTAACGTGACGCAGACTAACCCCTCTTTCGCACAACAAGAATATAGAGACGGTATTATTTCACTTAGTGACAATATAGCAGCAATAGTGCGAGCATAACGTTACGCGTATAAAGAAGAGGATGCTTTAAGCATAGTAAGTAACAATATTAACTAAATTAATTAGATGGACATTACACCTCTAGTAAACGACTTAGAGATATTAGAAATCTTTAAGGACAAAGATAAAAAGGAGGGAGATAGTGTTACGGACGCTTTAAGTATAATATTACGACTACTTAAAGAGGAGTTAGAAGAAGCTAGTTAGTTAATATAGGCACGGTTTAGGATAGATCTAGTAGAGCTATATAATGAGGAATAATAACTAAGGTTATATAATATACTACGTAGTATATAAGAGGAACGAGAGGAACTTATATACCTTGCGTATAACACGTACATTACGTATAAGAAGGATTTCTTAGGCGTACAGTTATGTATTTAAAGGACCACAGTCCCTACCTAGATAGTTCCTTCCTTGTAGTGATTCTTAGAATATAATTAAAGTTAATCTATTAGGCAACCACTCCACCAGTTATTATTACGTTGTTGATTTACTTATAATACCTATACACCTAGCCCATTAACAGGACTACTGTAGTACTTACTACAAGGTTCCGTTGTGGTTTTAGTAGGAGCGTACTTCTTCTAATACTAGCGCGTCTTAAGAGCGTTAGGTTAGAGTATTAGGCTTTTAGCCTTAAATACTTAGGTGGTATATAATTAAGAATTAGAAATAAAATAGATACTCTAACTAGCGGGCTTAGCGGTGGCTTAGCTATTTTATAGTTATAAAGTACTATAGGTTTCTATAGTCGCTAAAGACCTTAATTAGAAATCCGGCGCCTTCTAGTTTGGGTTACTATTATTTAAAATATCTAATAATAGCCAGTAGCTCCTTATTATAGATCTTATAGTTATAATTAGCTAGGCTTAGTTATTTTAAAAAGTATACTATAGGGTATAATACTCTATCCTTATTATATTAAGATAGAATGCCTTTAGTAATATAGTTGAATAAATCAGCTTCTATAATACTTATTCGGTTCAGGTTAAAGTATTAGAGTATAGATATAGTAGTAAATATAACCTTTAAATAAGTAAAGGCCTTCTTATATTCTTTATCAAATATAAAGGCTTTATTTTTTTAGGTTAGAGCTATAAGGGGTAAAACCAGAGCGGAGAAGTTATTAATAAACTGTTAGTAGAAGTTGATAAATCC
>Ga0307515_10008441_pt1 | contig 20085 bp, 2 predicted proteins | sample 17_EM_MG_FD_194513 | JGI IMG/M metagenome (GOLD analysis project Ga0307515, IMG submission 194513) | Populus trichocarpa ectomycorrhiza microbial communities from riparian zone in the Pacific Northwest, United States - 17_EM | ecosystem: Host-associated > Plants > Roots > Unclassified | place... | reverse complement strand
AAAGTAAAAGGAGACCTTTTTATAAATGGCTAATAGATTAAAGCGAGACTATAACGTAGATTGCTATATCCTAATACAGCACAACGGTCGATTTTATACCTATATATCTATGGATTAACCTTTATAGCCTCCAAACCTATAAAATCTAGTAGGCCCTCTTCTCTCTATTGCTATATGGACTACTAACTACTTTAAAGGAAAAGTTCTATCCTGTACTAGTTAAGAAAACGCCAGTATATTTTAACTAGGTTAAAGAGGGTAGGCCGGTAAAGGCTAATTCTAAGATATCCGGATTAGAAAGTAATAAGTATTTTCTTTATAGAGGACCAAACAAGTTATAGACTAGCCGAACTTACGCTACCAAGTATATAAAGGTAGAGAACTATTATATAAGCTAGGTAATTGTATAAGCTAGGTAATCTTATAAGCTAGGAGATTTTATAAGCTAGGTAATATATAAGCTAGAAAATTATATAACTAAGGTAATTATACAACTAAGGTAATTTGTTAAGACTAAACTAGTATAATATAGGTTTAGGTGGGGCATCTTAAGGGATGTTTCTTCTTAGGATAGCCTAAAATTAACTATAGTAAAGACTCTTGCAGAGATCTCTAGTAATTACTATAACTTAGCTAAGAGTTGTATTATAATTAATATATCTATTTTCTAATTTATAAAAATAAAGCGATATAAATACTAATTAAATAGTATGCTTTCTCGCGAAATCTATAAGTAAAACACGTAAGCTAAACGCTAACTATCTAAAGACAGCCACTGAAAACCGGCTAAAGGTATATTACTGCAGGCACTCCCTATTACTCCCAACTATTATAGGTACCCACCATTGTAGGTACACTCTAACATTATAGGTGCTCCCTATTACTATAGGCACTGCCACTTATAAGTACTCCCTATTATCGCGGGTACTCCTTATTATCGTAGGTACTTTTTTATTATTATAGGTGCTCCTTATTATCGTAGGTACTCCTTATTATCATAGGTACTCCTTATTATTATAGGTACTCCTTATTATCGTAAGTACTCCTCACTATTAGGAGTACTCCCCATTGTAGATACTCCCTTCTATTATAGGTATTCCCCGTAATTATAGGTACTCCTACTTATAGGTACTTATTAATATTGTAGGTATACTAAGTACTGGCTTTTTATAGCTGCTTGCTTTAAACTAGGGTTTATTATCCGCTAAACCAAATTTAATTAAGTATTAGGTGCCCTGTTACGGGCACCTAAACTAGCCTTACTTATTAGCAATATATCCTTTTTAAGAGGCTTTTAAAGTATACGCTATAAAAACGTATATAGGGCAACAGCTCTATTAATAACCATTATTAATAACGATCGCTCTAGGTCGCACATTTAAAATCTTAAACAAATCTACCTCCCATAATTATAGCGGCCAACTCTATAGTAGCCACCTTTCTTTAGCTAAGGAAAGAGGCTTTAGTTAAATAGATAACACCCCACGTAATAATTATACTAGAGCTTTAACCGCTAATATCTAGAAAACGCTACGAAAATAAGGGTATAGCTAAAGCGGGTCGTTTACCCTCCCTACTAGCGGTAGCAATATACCACCTAAACTAAAGTTAAACTATAAGGGGGTAACCTATGCGGGCCACTCGCCCACCCTGCTAGCGCTAGCGTAGCTTTAGCTATATATAGCGTATTATAAATCTATAGGAGCCACTAGAAGAGCTAGAGTAGTATAAAATAACGGTAGGGAGGCCTTATATCCTTATATCCTTATATTCTTATATCTAAAAATACCAACTCTTATTCGCCGGCGAGGCCACCATCTACTAATATAATACCCTTAAGACCCCCTTTAAGATCTAGGTACCTAACTCTTATACTATAAGCATAATATTGCCTACTCCTTAAACCGCCACGCCGGCTAGTCTTATAGCAGAATTAGCAGCTCTTTTGACCTCTCTAAATATACAATTATAACCTCTTTAAAGAATAATACCTAGACCCCTTAAAAGCAGAGGGGAAGGAAGCTGAATCTTAATACTCTAACTTAATAGCGCCTTATTGCCCGGGCTAAGCTTAATCGCTCCTACTAAAAGAAGCTATTTAAAGAGATTGCATTTCTAGAGGGCGTCTCTACCTATAAGCGATCCCTATACAAAGCATTTAAAAAGGAGGGCTACTTTCGCCGTATTGCTATAGAGAAGCCACTTATTACACCTAAATAATAAAAGGCTAGGCTAAAATGGGCCTATTCTTAACCTTAAATAGACTTCTAAAATATAGGCAGCAGTAATATAGACTAATAAGGCGTCTATTTAAACCGGTAGAGGCCAGATCTTTATTACTAGATGCGCTAAGGAGAAGTATAATATTAATTATTATATCCCTAAATTTAGGGGCTACTTAAGCTAGATAATTTATAGTAGCATCTCCTATGGGAATAAGAGGCCTTTAGTTGTTTTTAAAAAGGACTAGTTAATTAAGCTTAGGTATAAGAAGAAGATAATAAATAGTAACGTATATTATACGTATATATACCCTAATATTAAGGCTTTATATAGGAGTTATGGCAAACACTATAATACTAGCCTATTCTTATAGAGGATAATACCTTAATTCACTTAGTAAAAGTAACCCGCCTAGCCTAGAAATAGAATAGCATAGTTATAATAGAATAGCCGGCAAATTCTCCAGATTTAAACCCGATTAAAAAATATTTAGAGGCTGTTAAAGGGGAGAATATAACGTAGATTTCCTATAATAAAAGAGAAGGTTAGGAGGTACGCAGAGGAAGAATAGGAGAAGCTCGAACCTAAAGACTTTAAAAAGTATATAGGCAATATAAGGGAGCGCTGCTTAGCCGTAATTACTGCAGATAGCGGCCTAATAAAATATTAGTTACTAAATAAGCACTGTTTTTATATGGCAATATGGCGATTATAAGCACTAATAGAAAGCGCTTGTAGGGTGGGCGAGTGGCCCGTATAGGTTACCCCCTTATACCCTCCATCTAGTTTAAGGAAACTTTCGCGCTAATAGATTAAAATCCAGACTACAACCTATCTAAGTATCTCACTTATATACCTTTCACTATGCCATTACTAATGCTTTAGACTATACGCTGACTAAAATATATAAATAAAAAGGTATTATACTAACCTTATACGCGCCCTATAGACTTATAACAGGAATAAACCGCGTTTTATTTCTTATATATCTATATAATTTTAGAGCTATTAACTATACTACATTTCCTAAATTAGAGACGAATAGTGCTTAGAGTATATAAGAGTAGTAGAATGCTCTAGGCTAAGCGCACGTTCGTATTCGCTACCTGCCCTTTAATATAGTACCAAAGCAGCTTCATATTGTTATTATTAGTGAAGAAGGAGAGCCAGGCAGTATACGCTAGTTAGCGTATACAAGTGCTCTTTCCTTAACGCCTTCTCTCTTCCCTCTAGCACTCGCCGGTCTATCTCCTCTGCTGCTTTATACTTTCCCTAATACTATAACACTAACGCTAGGCTGCCTACGCTGTTCAGCATATCTAAGTACTCTTTCCCTAGCGCCTTCTCTCTAATTTTGCACCGGTAGAATAAAACTTAGCAGAAGATTCGGGCAGTAAAGTTACTACTAAAAGTTACTGCCCAGATCCTATCCGCTAGCGCGTTACCAGAGTAGGGTTTTAAGAAGGTAACAATATACTACGCTATATATGCTTTCTATCTTATAAAGCTTTTCTAGTCTGCTTTATAGTCGAGCAATAGCATATTGCCTATCTTTTACTTTTAAAAGGGCAAGTTTTAAGTATTTATACTTACTAACACTTTATACGGTACCTAATAATCGCTATATAGTATTACTTATATTAACCTAGTCTATGCTAAGACAGCCAAGATAGTACAGTACCAGTTAAAAAGGACATTAGAAGTATTTAGCACTGCTACCCCCTACCGTTTTACTTAGAGAGCCCGTAATAATATGGCAGTAACTAATTTACTTAAGGGATTAAGTACATATCTTTAGCACCCCACCATTTCATCTTCGTAGATAACTCTTTGCAAATTTTAAAGCACTCAGCTTAGCTAGCTTGTACTTTACGGTTTTAAAACTGCTTTATAGGTAAACATTACCTTAAAAATAATAGATATAAGTACACTGGCTAAAAGTATGTTTAAGTTAATAAATAATTAAGAGCTAACTAGATCTTACTACTTATAGTAAGTAGGTAAACCTAGTAAAAGCGGAATATCTTTAGCTAAACTAACCATATCTTTCTTATCCGATTTAAGTAGTAAGTAAGCGTAGTAAGATTTTAAAACCCTAATAACTTTATCCTTATTACGGTTATAGACAGTATATAATTCTAATTGCTATAGGGTATTTTAAGCTATACTAATTACACTTTAGTTATTATAGTTTATAAGTAAATATAGCTAAAATAGAGAATGTTAAATTATACTAATTATACTTTAGTGGTTATAGCGAGTAAGTAAACACAGCTAGAATGGAGAATGCTAAACTATACTAATTGCGCCTTAGTAGTTGTAGTTTATAAATAAATATAGCTAGAATAGAGAATGCTAAACTATATTAATTACGCCTTAGTAGTTATAGGGAGTAAGTAAACGCGGCTAGAATAGAGAATGCTTAAACTATACTAATTACGCCTTAGTAGTTATAGGGAGTAAGTAAATACAGCTGAAATAAAGAATACCAAACTATGCTAATTGCGCCTTAGTAGTTATAGGGAGTAAGTAAATATAGCTAGAATAGAGAATACTAAACTATACTAATTGCGCCTTAGTAGTTGTAGCTTATAAGTAAACGCGGCTAAAATAAAAAAATGCTAAACTATACTAATTACGCCTTAGTAGTTATGGCCTATAAGTAAATATAGATAAAATACAGAATACTAAATTATATTAATTACACCTTAGTAGTTATAGGAAGTAAGTAAATATAGCTAAAATAGAGAATACTAAATATACTAATTATACCTTAGTAGTTATAGTAAGTAAATATAGCTAGAATAGAGAATGCTAAACTATACTAATTACGCCTTAGTAGTTATAGTTTATAAGTAAATATAGCTAGAATAAAGAACGCTAAACTATACTAATTACGCCTTAGTAACTATAGCTTATAAGTAAACGCGGCTAGAATAGAGAATGCTAAACTATACTAATTATACTTTAGTGGTTGTAGCGAGTAAATAAACGCGGCTAGAATAGAAAATGCTAAACTATACTAATTAAGCCTTAGTGGTAATAGGAAATAAATACCGCTAAAATAAAATATATTAAACTATACTAACTACGTTTTATTAATTGCTGTAGGCGGTAAGTAAGACTTATTAAAGTATAGTATATTTATTAACTAAACGTTGCTAATAGTTAAAGCGTGTAGGTAGACCAACGTAGAGAGTTAAATATTTACTTATATACTAACTTTATTATAAATTATAGGCTAAACCGTTTTATTATATATATTACTTTATATAAAATTAATTGCTAACTCTAGCTTTAAAATAATGGATAGAAAGTAAGGAGATCTTACTTATATAAAGATTTTGCTTAATTTATAGCTAATTTACCTCTATTAATAGCCGTAGGCTATAAATAAACGTAGTTTAAACAATCTCCTTTATTACTAGTTAACTAAGTTACTATTTTAGGTTATAAGTAAAGTCTATTTTAGTAGAGCGTGTCTTAAATTAATAGCTAATTACGCCTTAGTAATGGCTATAGTATATAAGTTACCCTTAATAGATTTGGCTGTATCTCTTTATTACATTAATAAGCTAATATAATATTTTCTACCTTTATAGATTGTAAGGCTATAGTAGATATCTCTTTATTAAATATAATCGCTTATAGCATTTTCTTAACGGTTCTAGGTAGTAAGTAAATTTAGCTAAGCTATAATACTCTACTTTAATATTAATAGCTGACGGTATATCGTTATAGCTATAGCTAATAAGTAAATTATACTAAACTAAAGTATCCCTTTAAGTAGGTAGCTAAATAGTATCTTTATAGTTTTAAGGGGTAAGTAAGGGTCGCTGAAATTGGTTCTCTTGTTCTAAATATATAGCTAATTTATTAGGTTAATAGTTATATAGGTTTAGTAACTTACTAACTAAGGACGAGGAAATACTAGACTTTGCGACTCCTTATATAAAGAATATTGCTAGTAACCGCTTAATATCTAAAATATTATTAAGGTTATGTTAATTGTGCACTAATATCCCTATTAGAAGGCTGCTTAATTCCCTAGGAAATATCTACACTTATTTCCGCAACGTAGATAAGCTAGGGAAGTTAGTAGAGTTATATAAGCTTTACAAATTTATATTTAAAAGCCTTAGTATAAAGTCCTTTTTAGGGATTAATATTGCTATTACGCCGTAGTTTCTTATTGTCGAAGTAATACAATAAACTAGTATTAATTACTGTGTTCTAAAACTTTGCACAAATCCTAGTAAATAGACACCCTCTTTAATATTAAGTAGTATTTTATCCCTAATCTAATTATGGCTAGACTCTAAAGCAGTATATATAGGCATTAAGGTTAGACTGCTAATTCCATAAGTAGGCGGCGAGTTACTATCTAGTATATTAAAAGAATGGCTTTAAGATTATGGTAAATACCACATAGATTATAAATTTGTAGAAAAAGAATTACTAATAAGAGTTCTTAACTTACAGAGCCCGGAAGTTCTAAGTAAGCTACGCGTTTATAAAACTAATAGGGATAGGGAACGTGGAAAATATATGGCTTTATCTTATTACTAGGGTAAGGATAAATATAAAAGACCGCTTTCTATAACAAAAGGGAACTGGAAAGCTCTCTATAAGTTAATAAACTTTAGAGATTTACCAAAAACATTTTAGGATGCCGTTAATATCACGCGAAAGCTTGGTATACAATACCTCTAGATTAATTTACTTTATATAGTCTAAGATAATAGCAGGGATTAGGATATAGAGTTACGAGGTATAGAGGCTGTATTCGCGAACGCATTCTATACTATTGCTGCCACCTCTACTAAGGACTCCTAGGACGCTTTCCTAGTTAGTTAATTAGTTAAATAGTTTATTAAACTTATAAACAGAAGCGTAGATCTTTTACTTAGTACTTATACATATAAAGTAGGAGGAATTTTTAATAATAATATAGGTTCTGGAGGGCTAAATTAACGTGCTTAGGTGCTATAAGAGTGTGCCTTATTACCCCAAACTATTTATTTTACCGCAGCACAAATATATTAGGAGTGTGGGTTAGTAATACGCTACAACAACCTCCTTTAAATAGTTAAGTGAGTATCTTAGCCTCCTTTATTCCTCTAAACTTTACTTATCTTCCACAGCTATAAAGATTAGTTTATTCTATTACTATATAGACACTAATTATTCTAATTTTTAAATGGAATAAGACCTTTAGACTTATTAAGTAGTTCTTAATTTCTAATAACCGTTTTAGGACCTCTTACGGGGGGCGCGGCCTCTACTTTTAAAGATATTGTTACTAAATACTTAAAACTCGCCCTTTTAAAAATAAAAGACAGGCCACGCACTATTGCTAGACTATAAAGCAGACTAGAAAAGTTCTATAAGACAGAAAGTATATATAGTATAGTACATTATTGCCTTTTTAAAAGCCTACTCTAGTAACGCGCTAGGATTAACAGAATAAAGAAGATAGAGGGTGCGGGAGTTAAGACAATCCCATTATAGTTATAGATGAAATACTAAGGGGGAATTCGTTACGGGCAAATCCCTACAGCTAATATTAGTTAGAATTAAGATATTAAACTACTGCTTAAGCAGCACGTTCACGTTCTGGAGGCGCGGATAGTGCGAATTTTGCCTAGATATTTCATTAAGTGGTAGCAGCACATAGATTGCAAAATTAAAGATTTAAAAGACCGTTTCCTTGGCTGGATTCGATTTAACAATAATAATAAGACTAATATTGGAAATCTTGGATGCGTTTTTATTGCGCAGCAACAATTCAATAGCTAGATAGGGCCAAGCGGCCCAAGCCAAGACGGCTAGAAACAATTTGCAAATCTCACTAAGGAGAAGCCGTTGAATCTGAGTAGTATATCTTATGTTTTGGTGGTCTCCAATACCGTTTGTAAACAAGAATACGGAGTGGAAGTGTGTCGCAGGCTTGGTGTGGCGGCTATTGGAAGTAACTACCTCTCGTTTAGTAGCCCCCCGCAGACGGTGTAGGTAATATAGGCTTCCACATTATAAATTTGTATTTCCCCTAGCTGAATATGGCATTAGAACCATCTTTTAGCTTCCTTTATAATGTATAAACTACGGATAGAGGTCCGTGCCATCTCGCGCACGATGCCACCTCTCGCACACCCTTTTCCTATACAAAATCGCAAAATTTCAACCTTTATAAAATAGCAACCCCTAGGGTTATTATTATAAAAGTTTAAATATAGTATATTTAAAGCCTTAAATATATATTTATTTATTTATTATATTATAATTTACTATTAATAAATAGTTATATAGCTTTAAAAAATAAAGATTTTAAAAAGGTTTAAAAATCCTTTAAAAATTCTGTAATAAAATATATACTTTAGCTATTACTATAAAAAATTTATTATAGTATATTTAAGTAATAAAGTATAATATAAAGCTATAATTAAGTAATATATTTTATAAATAAACCGCCTACTTAAGTAAACTACTTACCTTATTTTTACTATAACTATAAAGTAGTATTTTAATAACGGCTTAATAATAAACTCTAAAATTTTATAATTAGGTTTTTCTATACTACTATATTACCCTATAAAAATCTAGGAGTAAAGTATATAGTAGTTATTAAAATTAAATAATTAGCTTAAATATATAGGCTAAAATATAGTATCTTTAGAACTATAATATATATTACTGTATAATTACAGCACCTGTCGTACTAACCGCGTGCTTACGCGTTCGGTACGCCGAGTACGCGTTTACGCGTTCGGTGCACCAACCACCCGCTTACGCGTCTGGTGCACCCCTAAAGCACTAACTAATTAGGGGGAGGTGCGTTAGTACATAGACCACGTAGTCTACCTTAATAGACTTAACAGTCACCACCATCCCAAAGAGCATACGATACTATACGTATTTCGTGCCCTAGGATATAACTCACTTGTACTATTAAGTTGGTACAAACACTAATTAGTGAGCGCGTATAGATTAGCAATCACTTAATACCTCCTACCAAGTAACACACGACAGCGACCACCCGTTTAGACTCCTAGTACGACCTACTAGAAGGTCGGAAGTCGGGGATTACAGACCTATTACTAACTCTATATACTTATTCAAGTCTTAGTACGGTTTACTAAAAGTTTATAGACGCGAATACAGACCTTTATAGAACCCCCTACCCTCCTATAAATCACTACGGACCTATTAATCGATTTTACGGACCGTTACAAGACCTCCTCCACCCGCTATAAGCTACTACTACCTACTACAGCTTATATAGATATACTATGCTATATAATATAACAGATATAACTAAGCAAATTAGTGAAGGTCAAAAGAAGTAGAGTTAGGGAGTCAACCTTACGTCTACGGACGGCATTAACAACTATATTAATTTCAAAATCTTTAAATACGGATACTATAAGCTCCTAAACGACGACCTATAGGAGCAATATAAGAAAGACTTTACGGACTTTACGGAAGCTATTCTTAAGGCTTATAACCCTACTACTATCCATAACCTATGAACCCTTTTACGTCACCAAGGTATATAGGTTAAAAAGGATAAACGAGTTACTATTGCATAGTCCTTATATAATATAATATAGAAGGAAAACTAAACGGAATAGACTAAAGAGGAAATTCTAGACTAGGTTAAAGCCACTAATAAACTCTTTACTTCTCCCAAACTTAATAGCATTGCTAGCCTTATATCTAACCTACTTAACTAAATTTATTCTATAAACCTAAGCAATTTCAGAATTAATCTTATAGGCTAAAGCACACCTAGTACTTAAGTTACGGACTATAATACCCCCGTAAACCAAAATACGGACTAAAACCCTCCTATCACCTAAGCCACAGATCCGCAACCCACTTAAGTAAAAACCTACGGTAAGGAGCTAGCTAACTTAGCTAAGCTCTATACCGACAAATCTAAGTATAGCGGTAAAAACAATAACTTTAACTTTAAACTAACCATCTTTACGGACCTCTATTAAAAGGCTAATATTCCTAAATAAGAATTTAGCCAAGCCTACTCTACTATACTGCGCGGCCTAGCCCTTAACTACTACTACACTAACCTTAAAAGTAACCCCCTTGGTGTTCCCTTTAATAAGCTATATAAAGCCATATATAACTACTTCAAAGGACCGGAATATAAGCGTAATATCCTTACCTAATAGAATGCGACTAAGTTACGGACCGTAATAGATAAGAACACTAAAAAATCAACTATAGAGTGCCTGCAAATCCTTATTAAAGACCTCCGCCACCTATAGCACGGTCTTAATATTAAGCTTTAAACAGATAACTTCCTGTATAATAAACTTATTACGGCTTACTAGGAAATAAAACCCTATAAATACGCCTATTACAAGCCCATAGACACCATAGCTAGCCTTATTAACGATTTATGGTCCTCCATTGCAATATACAAAGCCTTAAACCTGCTAGGCAGTACTTAAGCCTTTATTACAGACCTATAAAATCCGTAAACTAACTTAGATGCCTACTTTACGGACCGCCGCTACCGCTAGCAGCACCCGCATTAACTAGGTCCTACCCATAACCCCTATAGCAACTCCTATATAAAAGCATACCCCTATAGATAAACTAATTAGAGGTGCTTTATATATAGTAAGGAAAAATATTAGTCTATAAGGTATACCTAGGAAGAACGCAACAAGTCTAAGAAGAGATTTAATAGACGGATTAACCAGTTTATCTTAGACTACAAAGGAGAAAAAGTAGAAGAGTCTCTTAACAAGCCAATAAAAGCCCTTATAATTAACTTTAACTTAGATACTTAGGAACAGAAGACCTTAAAGACATTTTTAACTACTTTTAGACCTTTTACAGACAGCTAAGCCTTTAATATCATAACCATATTAGCCAACCGCTCCTTTACACACTTAATTACACCTAAAAACTGGCCCGTAAGCACACCTGTTAGACCTATTATAGACGTTATAGACTATAAACAGGACCTATTTGCATATATTACCACAGAATGCTACACCCCCAAAAAATTCTATAGCGTTATAATTAATATAAGTACCTCTAAGAAGTCTGCTATAAGTTACGGACAATACCTTATATATAAGACCACCGTAAATAACAATACAGATATTAATACTATGCAAACTAGGGCCGTAAACGTCCAATTCGGCATCAGCTTAACTATATTAATTAAATTAGTTGCAGTTAAGACCCCAATTAGCCTAGTTAACTTCCACGTAGTAAAAGCGGACACCCCTTTTCTACTCTATCTTGTAGATATAGATAGGTTATAGGTCTACTATAATAATATTACGGACACCTTAATTGGCCCCGCAACTGCCCTAGGAAATAAGTATATCACCCTACTAATTACACAACAATTTAGACACCCGTTCCTTATATAGGGAGAGACCTTACGGACCTATATTTAGGAATCTTTTAACTATAACCCGTACTACTTTACCAGTACTAAGATCTACCGCCTACACCGCCGCTTCGGCCACCCGTTAGCCAAAAAGCTATATAGAGTCCTTAAACGCTCTAGACATAATGATATTAATAAAAAGGCAATCGACTACCTAACTAAATACTACTCTTTTTACTAGAAATATAGACGTTCCCCAGGCCAATTTAAGTTCACCCTTTATAAGGACCTTAACTTTAACCACTTAATATACGTGGACATTATATATATTAACGGCAGTCTAGTATTATATATAATTAACGAGGCAACCCGCTATTAAGCCGCCCGTTAGCTGCAAAATATATCTATAAAATATACTTAGGATATTTTACAGACCTACTAGATTAATACATACCTTAGACCTCCTAAGTATATTACCTATAACGCCGGCAAGAACTTTATTAGTAAGGAATTCCAACAGTATGCTACGGCCATAGCTATTTTAATAAAAGCTGTTTTAGTTAAGGCGTACTAGTCTATTAAGCTTATTAAGTAAGCTTATCTAGCTCTATGGAGAGCTTACTAGATTATTATAGACGAATATAAGAATATCTAAAAAGAACTAGTTTTACAGATGGCCGTAAAAGCCGTTAATAACACCGCTAGCCCTGACGGACTAGTATCTACCCTCTTAGTCTATGGAGCCTACCCAAGGATAAGCAAACTAGACCCTCCTACCCCGTCTATTATAGATCGAGCAGCTGCAATATAGAAGGCAATAGCTAAAATAGTTAAATTACGGGCCAAATAAACTGTTAATAACGCCCTACACTACCGTAACGGACCTAATATAACCTTAGTACATAACCTCCCGCTTAATTCTAAAGTCCTTATATAGCGTAAAAGTGGTAATTAGACTAGACCTTACTATCTACTAGCCGTAGAAGACGAGACCTACTATATACAGCTCCCTAGCGGACTAATAAACTTTAGAAGCACGTCCGTAAAACCCTATTTTTGGTCCAAAAACACCTATAACGTTAAGCCAGATAAACTAGAAGCACCCACCAAGCTAAATAAACCAGAAGCACCCGCCAAATTAGGTAAACTAGAAATACCCACCAAATTAAATAAACTAGAAGCACCCTTACCTACCCCAGAGGTCCCCTAGAAACCTACTAAACTTATTAAACCTACCGCAAAGCATAACTAAGGACGCCCCTGTAAGAACCCCATAATAAAGAATTACCTAACCTCCGTAGGTATATCTGCAAGGCAATCTCCGCCTACAGATATATTAGTTTTAGTATAGGAAGCCCCTTTTATAGACTTATAACGCAAAGAGATTAACGGACTACTTAAAAAGGGCATCTTTGCGGTTATAATAGAGAGAGACGTTCCGCAAGGCGTCCGTATATTTAACTCGCGCTTTATTAATAAAATTAAGCACCCTAGTACTAATAAAGCCTTTAAAAAGTCAAGGCTTGTTATATAAGCTTATAACAACTAGGGAAAGGACTTAGTTCTTACGCAATCGCCTATAATCTAACAAGTTAGCTAACAGATTATACTTACACTTACGCCCAGCCTATAGCAAAGTAAACCCATAGCTCTTTACCTATAGGACATCTCATAAGCCTATATACAATCCAATACCTACCTAAGTAGGGACATCTTTATACAACCACCACTAGAGCTTAATTTACAACCAGGAATAATTTTATAGGTTATAAAACTACTCTACGGAGTACTAAAAGCTAAAAACCATTAGTTTAAGACATACCACCATTACTACGTCCGTAAACTTAAGATAGAGCAGTTAACCTATAACCCTTACCTCCTATACACCCTATTAAACGGCCTTAGTATTATTAGACTCTAAACAAATAATACCCTCTTCTTAGTAGACCGGACATTTATGGACGCTAAAGAGACTAAACTATAAAAAGCTAAGTTTTTGGTAAAGCCGTAAGAGCAGTTAACTAAGTAGACTCCAATTAAGTTTAACGGAGGCTTAATTATATAAAAGGGTAACTTAATCTAGCTAACCTAGGAACGCCAAGCTTAAAACCTAAAGCTTATTATAGTAAAGCCTATAGACCTTACTAGTTCCTATAAAGAGACCTATAAGACCGTAAATATAAAGGACCAATACGCTGCATAGCGTGTAAGAGGCGCCTATATTACTATAGTCTGCCAACCTAAATCTACCTATAACTTATCCTTTACGGCCTAGGCAGTAAATCTATAAGAAGAAAATATTAAGCAGCTTAATAAGCGCATTTAATGGCAGATTAATAATACAATAAGAGGACTTACTTTTATACCGCTAGACCTAAATTCTATTAGCGTAATAGTATTTACAGACGCCTCCTTTACCAATAATAGGGACCTGTTATTGTAAATTAGCTTTATAATTATACTTACGGACCATAATTAAGACGCAAATATACTACATTAGTCTTTAATTAAATGTAAGTAAATAACCCGCAGTATACTAGCTTCTAAACTATATACACTAGCCTATAGCTTTAATATAGCAGCTGTAATCAAATCAACGATCCAGAAGATCCTACAATTAGAGCAGCTACCCCTAGTTTTATACACCAATTTAAAGTCCCTCTATAACTACCTAGTTAAACTAGGCACGACATAGAAGAAGAGGCTTATGGTCGACCTAATATGCTTATATTAGGCCTATAAACGACGCGAGATTATAAAGGTCAAATATATTAGTAGCAAAGACAACCTAGCAGACGCCATAACTAAGGCAAAGCCGTATTAAGCTCTTAAAACCCTAATTAACACAAATAAGCTTAACCTAAAGGTTATAAAATGTGTAGAGCGAGACTAACAGAGCATTTACGGTTCAGTTACGGCCCATTAAAAGGCCGTACGGTACATTTACGGCCCATTAAAAGGCCGTATAGTTCATTTTACAGACCATAAGTAGGACTTACGGCCAGATTAGAGCACCATTTAGAAGGCAACCCAGAAGGCACCTTAGGAGGGATTTCCTATATATTTTCTTATGTGTTTTATAGTTCTATTAAGGCAATTATAGAGGCTATATATAAGTGGTTTTATTTTCCAAGTACCGCTAGTGTATAATTACAGCACCTGTCGTACTAACCGCGTGCTTACGCGTTCGGTACGCCGAGTACGCGTTTACGCGTTCGGTGCACTAACCACCCGCTTACGCGTCTAGTGCACCCCTAAAGCACTAACTAATTAGGGGGAGGTGCGTTAGTACATAGACCACGTAGTCTACCTTAATAGACTTGACAGTTACCACCATCCCAAAGAGCATACGATACTATACGTATTTCGTGCCCTGGGATATAACTTACTTATACTATTAAGTTGGTATAAACAATTACTTCTAGATTTCTATAGGGTAATATAATAGTATATAAAAGTTTAATTCTAAAATTTTTAAGTTTATTATTAAGCCGCTATTAAGATACTACACTATAGTTTTAGTAAAAATTAAGTAGATAGTTTACTTAGGTAGTCGGTTTACTTATAAAATATATTACTTAATTATAGCTTTATATTATACTTTATTACTTAAATATACTATAGTAAAATTTCTATAGTAATAGCTAAAGTATATATTTTATTATAGAACTTTTAAAGAATTTTTAAAAAAAATTTAAAATCTTTATTTTTAAAGCTATATAACTACTTATTAATAGTAAATTATAATAAAATATATATATTTATATATATTTAAGGCTTTAAATATATTATATTTAAATTTTTATAATAATAGCCCTAGGGGTTGCTATTTTATAAAGGTTGAAATTGTGTAATATTTTGCGATTTTGTATAGGAAAAGGGTGTGCGAGAGGTGGCATCGTGCGTGAGATGGCACGGACCTCTATGCAAGTGATATAGACGAGAAAGAGGCTGCTAAAGGCGAAGCGTCCTTCTACGCTAGCTAGTATAAACAACCTTATATTTATATTAAGGTACCAAAGCCAGGACAATACAGCCATCTCCTTAATAAGAGTGCATCTTTAATAGAGAGTATAGCAATAAAACCCCGAGACAATTGTGCAGTAAATTAGATACTTATAACTCTCTTAGTATATACAAAGTCCTAAGCATAAAAACCAACTAGATTATGTAAGCGTGCTTATAAATGATATCTAACAGTAACTAAAGTGATTTAGCACTAGGTATAGGTAGGAGAGGGGATTCTTAGGAGTATTCACTTAGGTGTAAACGTCCTATTTATACCTTATCCAAGGGGTAACACATACGGGGCAGACGCCCTCCCTATTAGTATACTAGTAGAATAATATAGCCTAACCATTTTATAAGGGCTTGCTTGTTTTAAAAACATACTAGTAGGGAGGGCGTCTGCCCCGTTCGTGGTACCCCTTATCTTTAACCTCGCTAATGTCTAAGAAATGCCACCTTAACGTATATATATATATATATATAATCTATTATAGCTATGCACTATTTAGGGTATAGGCCGTTATAGAGCGCTAACTAATACTTCCTACTATTAATATGCATACTTTAGTTTAGAAGCCAACTATAAAAGCTATATATCTATTACTAAACACTATACTTAACTAAGGAAATAAAGGAAAGTAATATGTTACTATTAGAAGAAAGTTAGAGTTTAGAGGTAAGCCCACATAAGTAGTTTTTAACGCCTTATATCCATAGGGCTATTCCAGCGTTGTGCGCTTCTTAATTAGCGACGCACTAGTGGAGGTATATATAGAGGAGGCTCGCGGTATATTTGGTTATATAATTAGAGGAGGAATTCTTAAGAGTCTTCGCTTATTAACGTCGGCCTTTATACTTTCTATATCTTATACACTTAGGTATAAACATTTAATATCCTTTATAAATTTAATTATAGCTTTAACTACGCTAATATCTGGCTTCTAGCGCTTAATTGGGCCGTTAATATTCCTACCTCCTTCTTATTTACGTAAGTAGCCTCCTAATGCATATAATAGGTCCCCAAATTAATCTCTATACTACTCTTTTAGTTTAATTCTCTACTATACCTATCTTCTATAGGAGAAGAGGAAGTGCTATATTAATTCTATAAGCCCGTAATTATATAACGCTATTTTTAATGCATTAATTTTGTAGAGATATTCCTTTAGAAATAACTTGCTGGTCTATAGCTGTATAAAGATAGTAGCTTCTAAGCTAACTAGCTACTAGTATAATCCTATAGCCTTTTTAAGGTAGAGTGCTGCGTTAATTTTCCTTATAAATTTACTAGTATTAGATCTTCCTAATAGAAGCGGTCCTATTATTATCTTAGCTCTTTTTAACGCTTACGTTATAAGGTACTATAGAAGGTCGTCTCTCTATAGTAGCCCCTTACTCTCTAGTCTTATCGCTGCTTTAGCAAGCTTATTAGCCTTCTTATTTCCTATAAATCCTAAATAGCCTAGAATCTAGTATAGTGTAATATTATTTAGCTAAAGCTTCTTTAAGATCTCTGCGACTACTTCCTAGCAGGCTTTAGCCCTTTAGCTTTATACTAACAGCAACGCTAATTATAAGTCGGAGAATATTCTTATACTAAAAGCAGGTATTAGAAAACCTACTTAGTTAACAGCCGTGCACGTAGGGTTTTATAGCTAGTTAGCTGCCTTACTAATTGCTAGAAGCTTTATAAGGTAAGCGTTAGCCTAATTAGAGCTTACTACCGTTTTTAAAAGCATTACTTTAAATAGTATAGTATATACACTAACTTCTGCCCTACTATTACGAACTAATGCATTAATGTATATATTAACCTATCCTAGCTTATAGTCTTTAATAATGGCTTAGGTATACTCTTCGTCCTTATATATTACTATATTAGGCTTAGCCACCTATAGCGGGCATATATACGGTTTAACCTCTAACACCCTATTTACCTAAATATCCTCGCATATCTCTACTATTCTTTAGAGCGGCGACTAGTGCCGTCTATAAAGCCTCTGTCTTTAAATTATCTAGTAAGGATATAATTTGCCTAGTTTATAGATTAATACCTAGAATGTAATGGCCTAGTTACGCAGCCTTTACTTAAGAGGGAGTAAGCTAGCTTCTACCTCTATTATTAGCAGAGCGACAGTACAGAACCCCCTAATAATAGCTTATACCGTAATCCTTTACGCCTACTAGAGGAGCTATATTAACTCTTATATCGTAAGTGGGTACTATATTAGCGATATATAGTCCGCTACTAGTAGAACTAAGCTCTTAACTAGCTGCTTAACGCTTTTAAACTATAGTCCCTTTAGTCTGCGTAACGCTAGCGCTACTTTAGTAGCTTTGCCTACCTTATTTATTAGGTATACCTTAAACCGCAGCTCCTTATTAAGGATTACCTTAAGGATTTTAACTTTCTGTATTAGGGGGATTCCTTTTCCTTTAAATTGGAGCGGCGTGGTAGCATCTCTACCCGCCTCTTTATATCTAGTAAGGTAGATAAATAATATTTTCTTTACTTTAAATTAAGCTCTACTAGTCCTCTCCTATTTCTTAAGCATTGGTATAATCTTACCCTAGATAATCTGCGTATTTTCCTCCGCTATAGGGCCTATAACCTATACTAAGTAATTATTAATAAAGGCTATAGAGCTGCTATTTTTAGGTACGCTTTATATAAGATCCGCGTTAAAGAATAAAAAGAGTATTAGAGCTAGTGCTAATCCCTACGGAAGACCTATCTATAGGAGCGCCTATACCTCTAATATATATCTATTAACTAGGATATAGGCTTAATAGTTTATATAGAAGTCCTATACCTATTATATAATCGTCTAAGGTATTTAACGCTACCGTAATCTCTTAATTTCCGGCTCTATAGCCATATTATTATACGCACCCTTAATATTAAATAATACTAAAGATAGCGTCTTCTTTCCTCTTTATACTCTAAATACGTCCTTATAGAAATATAATAGCGCATATATTATTAACCTTTGCTTTTTAGCTCTAAAGTATATCTTAGGTAATAAGCTGTGTTCCTTTACTAGGTATACTATCCTCTCTACTACTAGCAATTTAAGTGCTTTTCCTAGTATTAGGAGGAAGGAGATCGGCCTATAGTTATTTACTACTATATAGTTACCCTACTTCGGCTTCTATAGCGGTATAATCTTTACTACTTTCCATTCCTATAGTACTTTTCCTATCTTAAGTAATTTAGTAAAGAGAGTAGTAATCTTACCGCTTAGTATAGGCTATAGCTCTCGCTATACCTTAGCTAGTAGGCCGTCCCTTCCTAGAGCCTTATCTAGGCTAGCCCTAAATATAGCTGCCTTAACCTTATATTTAGCGATAGACTCCTATAGCAATTAGTTATAGCTAGTTATAGCTTCCTTTTCTTATTTATACGGTAGTAGGACCGGAAAGAATACCTAGAGTAGTTTTCTTGTAATATTATAGTTCTTTATAATAACCTCTCCCTATCCTCTAGCCTTCTTAATTAGCGGTATTCTAGCGAACGTAGATATAGCCTATAGTTTAAGGTATTTCAACGCTTTCTATATATTATTACTATTATTAAGGAATTCGTCCTAATAGAGCTTCCTATATCGCCGAATAGTCCTATAAAAGAGCTTCTTCGCTCTTACTGCAATATTATATAGTTTAGGGTCGTCCCTTTCTTACCTCCGTATTGCACTATTTCTATTCCTCTAATATATATATAACTTCCTTAGTGTTATAAGGTCTTCGTTCCACTATCTTTTTATATATAGTAATAGCTTAGCCTACTAGCAGTGTGCTTTAAGGGCTTTATTAACCTACCTATTAAGGCAGTTAACTATTTTATCTATATCTTTTATAGGGAATCCTGTCTCTTTCTATCGCTCTACGTCTTCTTAAATCTTATCCTAGTTTATATTCTTAATAAGTAGCCTCTTCTAGCTTTTCTATATATCTATATTAACCTAAAAGCTAGTATAGATGGCTCTATAGTCTAACCCATACTTATACTCCTAAATGGCGTACTTTACTAGTTTACTTGCTAGGCCTAGGGTTGTAAGTATAAGGTTAATTATTAATATTTGCCCCGCGTCGCTCTTAAATATAAGTACTTCTATTAAAAGTAGGCTCTAAAGTAACCGGTTTGCTATAAAGTTAATAATTAGCATACTTTCTTTTTACGTTAATGTAGTACTAATATAACTTCCTCCCTATAGCGGATTATGCCAATTAAAGTCGCCTATAATTACCACCTTAGTATATAGGTCGCGTAATAGTTTACCCTAAATTAGACTATTAATTATCTCTAGCCTACTAGAGAGCTCCTCTAGGTTCTCTTCCTTAGTTCTCCTTAAATATCTATCTAGAATATATACCGATATAATTATAAGTCTCCTTTAGCTAACGTGTGCTACTACTACTATAATATCTACTAAATTTACCTACAGCTATATAGCTGCCAGCTCTTTAGATACCTAGATATATAA
>Ga0307515_10008440_pt1 | contig 20086 bp, 22 predicted proteins | sample 17_EM_MG_FD_194513 | JGI IMG/M metagenome (GOLD analysis project Ga0307515, IMG submission 194513) | Populus trichocarpa ectomycorrhiza microbial communities from riparian zone in the Pacific Northwest, United States - 17_EM | ecosystem: Host-associated > Plants > Roots > Unclassified | place... | reverse complement strand
CCTCCAGCCTCTTTAACCCCCCCCCCCCAAGACCCAGTTATATACTGCCCGAATAAAACGCATACTAACCCCAACTACACCACAGCCCCGGAGCCACGCTGGATGGTCCCGAACCCCAAAATGTTAAGCACCAGACGGTTCGATAGAGCTTTCAGCAAAGCTTTGATAGAGCTTCGAGCAGAGTTTCGATAGAGCTCGAGCAGAGCCTTGTGTAGAGCCTTGTGTAGAGCCTTGTAGAGCTTTGAGCAGAGCGTCGTGTAAAGGTTTGTATAGAGCTTATATTTAGGCTTGTTTTTGAAGGCCTTGTAAACAACTTTGCATAGAGCTTTGTGCAAGCGTTTGTGCAGACGTTCGCGCAGACGTATATAGAGACAATAGTGGAGACATTCATACGGACGATTATAGGCGACTGTAGAGTCGTTCGTGGAGACGTTTATAGAAACGATTATAAGACTTCCTAGTATATATTAGTGCTGCGTTAGCTGGGGACGCGTCGGTGTATTAGACTTAGACGTATAAGTTAAACTATTTTCTTGTGCTTATAGATATTTAAGACTTAGAAGATAACTTATATTCTACTAGTATACTTTTAAAGGTTTTATCTATACTAGATCCTAGGGTATTTTACAGTTATATCATAAGCTTATTACTATTAGGCATAGGCGTTAGTCTCCTCTTTAGGGGTATTGTAAAAAAAATTAAACCGGCTATCCTTGTAAGGGGATTAGAAGGGATTTAAATACAAGGTAAGATATAGATAAGAAGTTTAATTAAAAGAATAATAGGATATATTAAGATATTAAACGAATCCTTAAGGAAAAGGAAGTGTTCAAATGCAAGGTAAGAAAAGGGTTTCCCTAGACACATGCAGCCCGCGTGCCCCGCATACGAGTCGCATAAGAGTTGCATATACCTCGCAGCTATATAGCTATCTACTGTGGTTTCACCTAAAAAAGCGCTAACTTTATAGTATAAGCGTACCGGAAATAATAATAGACTAGAACTTTAAATATGATCCAGGAACTCGAGTAAGCAGAACTAAGGCTAGTAAAGGCATTGTAAGAACTTAATGAAATATTTAAGGAATTAGATAGTGTCAATTCAGGTTGGATTTAGCCTATTACGTACCTACCCTTGTTTTCCCCTTAATTTCCGACACCTTCCTCATGTATATATAATCTCTTTTCTTCATAGATCAACCAATACACGAGTTTTTCTGACGCACGGACCTGCGACCGACAGATAGACAGCAAGGCGAGAGACTTAACGGAATAAGCCTTTGCTTACTAGTAAGCGAACTAATAAGATTAAATTAGTAAGATCGGATAGATTAGTTAGATCGCAGGGATTAAGGGAGACTTACATGCTCGACACGCTCCTAACCCAGGGCTACAAGCCAGTCACTGTTGGCAAGTGTTTTGGTAATCCTGAGACCAATTGGCATCGGAATTCGTCGGGAAGCATCTTCATATCTGGTTCTCCAACTCTTTCCTTCACTGAAAACTCTGAAAGTCCTGCATCTAGAACTATGTACGCACCGCTACTATCGTTTCAACTTATGGAAGCTGTGAGATCACTACTGGTCTATCACGCTTAGACTCGGTAATTTGGAATTATTGTTCTCAACATGATGAGTCGCCCTATTACGAAAAATATCTACAAACAGGACTAAAAACATACTTTTATAGGCTGTCAGGCTGGGTTTGGTATATGCTCAGGGAGTGATACGTCCTCGATTATATCAACGCTTGCATCTTCTACCACCGGCGGCAACGACAACCCCGCCCTTACAAGTTGCCAGTACCGCCAGTGGCTTAGTAGCACCTTCAGCGGCAGGAACTGCTTATTGAGCTCAACAAGCACGACTATAACTAAGAGCATCATTAGCACCTCAACAGCGCCCTCATCAATACTTACCTCAACCGTTGTAGATAGAGCTAGGAGTCCATCAACGTTATCTTCGACCCCCTCGCCATCACTCAATGTGAGTATAAAGGGTACGTGTGGTGCAGCAGTAAGTCAAACACATAGGCTCTAAATACGGGGTCTGTTGCCGTTCTGCCGGCAAATGTGGGAACGGTCTGCTTGCCTGTGGGATAAGATGCTAGAGCAAGTACGGATCATACTTGTGGGCCTAGATGCCGGACAGGCAATTTCTATCCGGAGAAGTTCGAGAGGGGAGGAAGGGAAGTGTGCGAGTAGTGGCAACGTACTTTAGCCTAGATGATCCGCTTTTCGCTGTTCACGCACAGGTACACCTGGCTAGAATAGAAGTGATGTTTTGACCACTCAAGAGTCACGCCTGTCACAAAGACTGCTGCTGTGGCCAATGGCGGAGAATGTGGAGCGAGCCTGATCGTGTGCCCAATTGCTGTTCCTGGAGGCGGGGCCCTGAACATGACAACGAGAAGACCAACTGCATCATCTGACAGTAGCAAGCAGACAAAAAATATCACCACTTCGTGAAAAAGTCCCCAGGCCAAACTCCTACAGCATGGCCATGACTAGAAATGGCCCTCTCTAAACTCCGAAGCTTCACCGTCTCCTCTTCCGACCGAATCTGGCGCAGAGCCTATGCAGCTATCCTGCCCTCCACCTCGTTCTGCAGTTCCGCAGTTCCCCCATTCCTCTTCGTCACACCGACGAAGCAAAGACAGGGAAAGGCAAATACCGAAGCATCGTACTCGCTAATAGTGGACAAGCGGGGTGCACTATGGGTGGAATACAATGAGCCTAGCCGACGGTCAGTCGCAGCTCTTAAATAGCCATGGCAGAGTGCTCCGCTACGAGCTCTCCAAGTGGCCTTCAACACCATTTTGTAGCAGGCAAAATGCTCTTTTTGAACACACCCATTGAGTCAATGCCAACCAGGGCCTGACAAGCGAATGGAGCACTTCCTCGACCTCCTGTAACGCTGGGCACGGCCTTATCGGCCTTATCGCGAGAGCTCGTCAGTTCTAATTTCATTGGCGGCAGGAGAGAAACCGTCCGCAAAGCCGTCCTTCTTTCACTTTCAGTCCACAGGCAAGTAACCCCTAGATTTCTCCTTACATCAGCCACTGGAGCCATGCAGGTCATCGCCCGGCGCAGGGAAACATCGCTTGTTCCCAGAGTTTCGGTTTTGCCCGCAATTCAACTTCCAATTAGCTTCACGAACCGCGACACGTCCCATCTGTAACCAACCTGCAAACCACAGCCCCTCCTTCGACTTCCTTCCAGCCGCAAGCTGATTATTGTCTTCTTACCCATATTCAGACGGATGGCTCTGTCACTCAACCTGTCCAAATTCTTCATTTCATTCCTGACGCCGCGAGTGCGCCTGCGCATCATTCTGCGATATCTAGAATATTAAGCCCGGCCTTGGGACGTTGGGACACTGGCACGCCTGTTCCTTCTTTACCTGTTATCTGGCTATTCGCGATGAAGTTTGGGCACAGTCTTGCTCGTAACCAGGTTCCAGAGTGGTCGTCTTCGTACATCAATTACAAAGGCTTGAAGAAACTGGTCAAGGCAGCCGCTAATGCCGCGAGGAATGGAGAAGACCCTGATCTTGCAGGTAAGTGGAATGTAACGCGGATATAAATTTATATTTTAAATTTCTAATTATTATATTTATCCTTTTTTTCCTTTTTTTTAATTGCGTCTCACCAGGCCAGATTGTTCATCTAGTATCACCGCGACAATCCAAACACCACTAACTTTCCATTAGAATTTTTCTTTTCTCTCGATCGAAATCTTGAAGATGTCGATGGATTCTATAATAAAAAGTATGCCGAGTCAGCTAGAAGACTTAAATTACTCCACGATCGTTACGGTCGAGCCACTCAAGTTCTGGAAGGAGCAGACAAAGATGAAGTGGAAGACTTGATGGGCGCTCTTCTCGAGCTGCGTGGACAATTGAGGAAGCTGCAGTGGTATGGAGAAGTGAACCGAAGAGGGTTCGTCAAGATCACGAAAAAGCTAGATAAGAAGATACCTAGGGTATGTACCCAACAGCGGTACCTAAGTTCCAAGGTCGATCCCAGGCCTTTCGCAAACAACAGTTGTCTCTCTCAAAACCTGAAAGCAATCAATGATTGGCTCTCAAGCCTTGGAGAGGCGAAAACTTTTGATGACACAGGATCTGTCAATTCTGTAGCATCACTGCGGAGAGTGTCATCCCGAGCGATTCTCGACCTCCCGTCAGGTCTGCTCGATACTGTTGACCAAGCCATCCGCAACGACGATGCATCAATTCTTTCCGAGTTGCTTATCCAGGCCAACACTAACGAGGGCGAAAAGAACCCCGCGTTCCAGCAGCTGCTTCTCAACTTGCTACAGCGGTCAATCTCTTGTAGATCCAAAGATTGTATCGATAAGCTTTTACCACAAATCGATATTCTGGAGGAGGAAAATGACATAAATAAGCGCAATTGCATTCACCGTCTTGTCATTACAATTGGTCGATCAAAGACTAATCAAACATATCAGACTCAAAGTTCACTGCTCCAGTTGCCTAGTGAGGCAAAAAACTTCATTGTTCCTGCGGAATCACCGATTTTCTTACCACGACCATGCACAACAACTGAGCAAGAGTCGATACAACTTTTAAGCAAAAACGACGAATCAGTTCGCATCCTTTCTTACTTGCTAGATAGGCTTCAGCCCCGTCAGCGACCTGCTCTTCAAGCGCGCGATTCGTATGGCCGATTGCCTTTACACTACGCCGCTCAATATGGGTTTGTTGTAATCTGCCAAGTAGTCATTAAACATATGCAAGATTGGGACCAGTTTGATGTCTCCCAGGGTATCGATTCGCCTAGTTGGCAGGATGCTGAAGGCTATGCTCCACTTCACCTCAGTGTCATCGGCGAACATCCGCTTACCACACAGACGCTTTTGCAGGCAGAGAACTGGCACGGTGAAACGGATGAGAAGATCAATTCGAGAAAAAGCATCTCTAAATCGGGTGCAGTCCTCGCTCTCGCGACAAAGTCGAACTCAGTGGCAATAGTAAAACTCTTAGTCAACGCAGGCGTAGACGTCAATTATCAGGATGAGCAGGGAGAGACTGCATTGCACGTCGCGGCTCGTTTTGGGCACCAAGAGTGTGCGGAAGCGTTGCTGGAAGCTTCATCACATCAGAAGGCGCAGGTTGATATTCCAGAAAAGACATTTGCGTGGACTCCGCTCTTCGTTTCATGTGTTGACGGACATTTGCCAATTGTTGAGCTTCTGATCGCCGCCGGCGCTGATGCAGATAGAACTGATCTGTCCGGTTGGACTGCAAAGGAGCATGCGGCCTTAAGAGGTCATATGGATATTGCAAATAGGCTCGCGGTAGTAACGCCCGCTCCCAGCTCGCCGGCCTCGGGCAGTCTATCAGCTCGTTCAAGTCCCCCACCATATGCTTCTTCTCTTGAAGAGAGAAAGTCCAACACTTTGGCTAAGGACAATATGTTGCACCGGAGCCCTGAGCCAGTGAAAACTTTTGGACATCGTTATCTCACCAAGGAGACAATGATACTTGTGAGCCTAGGCTCTATGGACACAAGGACGAACATCCCAGCCGTTAGCCTTGATGTAATTCCATTCTCTGATGCTCACTCCACTCAACTCGACACTGCCCTCTCAGTCGTTGTGTCAGCATCTGGCGCCACTGGTGATCCAACAGTCGTTGACCTTCCCGTTCAGGAAGATGTTTGCACAGATCCTATCACTTTCATGACCATGGACACAACAAAAGTCAAACTCCTCTTCGATATAGTTCCCACTTACGCTGGTGCAAAAGACCGGGTTGTCGGACGCGGTGTAGCGCTTCTTTCCAGCATTAAACCAAGTGTAGGATCAAAGCGAATCACTCTACAGGGGGATGTCAGAGTGCCCATCATTGCAGCCACCACATTGGAGGTAATTGGATCCGTCAATTTCAACTTTCTTATTGTAACACCATTCACACATCCCAATATGACTATCACGGAACAACACACATATTGGAAGAGCATGACATCGACGATGGTTATCGGGCACCGAGGTGAATTTGATTTGTATTCGTTTTCTCTCTATTTTCCTAACTTCTTCAAAGGTTTAGGCAAGAACATAGCCTCCCGAAAGTCATTACAACTCGGCGAGAATACCATACAAGTGAGAGTTTCAATTTAATTCTACAAGCGAGCAATTCCTGACCAAACCCAGTCCTTTATCGCGGCTGCAAACTTGGGAGCATCTTATGTCGAGGTACGTTTGGACTCCATAACGAAACTAGGCATGCTGACATTATATAGTTTGGTATGCTTAAATAACGAAAAACCTCGCTAGAACTGGACTAAACCTATATAGATGTACAGTTGACTAAGGACCATGTTCCAGTCATATATCATGACTTCTTAGTGAGCGAGACTGGTATTGATGCGCCCGTACATACTCTTACCCTAGAACAAGTTAGTAGTTTGACTAGTCAGAGTTTGTTAGGAGCCGAGTTAATTATTTTATTCTAGTTCCTACACATCAGCAAGCACCAGACACCAAGAACATCAAGGCCTTCATCACCCATCGAAATCAAGAATCAGGGGAGCGGCGAAGGAACGAAGTCATCGCACAGACGCCCCCGATCATGTTCAGTAGATACATCAAACCAAAGCCACACATTGGAGCTCACTGAGCGGATGAAACATACACGTGATTTCAAAATAAAAGGCTACAAGGGTAATAGCCGCGGAAACTTTATACAAGCGCCCTTTACAACGCTGGAGGAAATGTTCAAGAAACTGCCTGAGTCAACTGGCTTCAATATTGAAATGAGTGTGTACCTTACAGTTTCCATGCCTTCCTTTCGAGTCCTGAGGAACTAAATTGTGATTTAGAGTATCCAATGCTTCATGAATCTGAAGAACACGAAATGGACACATACGCCGTTGAACTCAACTCATTCGTTGATACCGTACTCAAAACAGTCTATGATCTTGGGAAAAAGCGTAATATTATTTTCTCATCTTTCAACCCGGATATATGTCTTCTGCTCTCGTTCAAACAACCTTCAATCCCTATCCTCTTTCTTACAGACGCTGGCACATCCCCCGTTGGGGATATACGGGCGGGGAGCTTGCAGGAAGCAATTCGGTTTGCATCCCGGTGGAACTTGCTTGGCGTTGTATCGGCTGCGGAGCCCTTGGTTCTATGCCCGCGGCTAGTCAAGGTAGTAAAGGAATCGGGCTTGGTGTGTGTGAGTTATGGCACACTCAACAACGACCCTGAAAGTGTCAAGGTATGTATATCTTCAATAAAGGTCCTGTACCATAAATTTTGGGTTCTGATATCTTCTAGCTGCAAGTTAACGAAGGTATTGATGCCGTAATCGTTGACTCGGTCCTCGCAATTCGCAAAGGCCTTACTGGCTCGGACCAAAAGTCCCCTACCGTCTCCATTGAAATTAAGGATTCGATCACCGCGAATGGCACTACTAACACTAATATGAGAGCTAAGGTAAAGTCCTCAAAGAGTGTTGATACAATTAACGGTGTGCCAATAAATGCGGATAGCGGATTTGGCTCTTCGACGGGAGCGATATTTTCGTAGTCATCATAGAACATGGGGCTATTAAATTAGAGATAGGGATAGTGCTTTAAGGTATTGACTATTATGGGCATGGCGTCATAGCTGCATTGGCAATGTCCAAAAAGATAATTGTTTAAACCTTACCAGATATAAAGCGCACCTCTTGCTAGTAACGGCTCCTTCATTGTCTTACTGCAAAGTCTAGGTTCTAAACAGGATGCTTCGTGGAGCTTGTATTCGCACATCGTGATTACCCTTACTATCTTATTACTGATAATTTAAGTGCCCCTCTTCAAATTCACAAAGCCTTCTATCACAAAACACTGTTTGAGGCTCTGCACGTGCCTCTGCCAAGCATACCCCCTAACGTAGATAATAAGGTTGTGACGGCGATAGGAAAATGACGGTTTAGAACACTAAAATACAGTATCGCATTATTATTCAGGTTTTGTAAAGCCTTATTTTTATATAGAGGCTCTATATTAATATTTTTCGTGCTTTGAGCACTAACTACTACTTAGTTAATACTGTCAGGGCACTGAGCAGGCTGATGGAATGATACATATGATACTCTATGAGGAAGAATCTCAGGGGCTCGAAGACCCCGAGAAGATATCTACACGATGGCCCGCGCGCTGTCACGTGACACGTCGCTGAGCTCAAAGAGACTGCCCAAGTACCCCCCCCTACCAACAAATACTATAATATCGCCTCTATTAATATCCTTATCTATATCTAATACCTTATTATTACTTTATCTGCTTAGCTTATTATCTACTTCCTCCTCTACCAATATAGACTATTAAAAGCCTCCTTTATCTCCTTTATAGTGTGAGGCACATTGCCTAGGTGTACGGTAGGGAGCAGGCAAGCCGAGCATGAGTCGCAGGAGAGTTGATAGAAGAGAGGACGATATGGTAAAGAGTATGGCAATAGCCTCGTACAGAGACGAACCGATGAGAGCAAGAGGGCTGCAAGCCCGAGGTGCTGATAGGGAAGTGCCAAGCCTAGCCTTCGGCTAGGCCTTAGCTACCCCTAAGCAGCCCCCAGGCGGTGCACCCGAGTAAGGAATAAAATACCCCTCACATACAGCGACTTATAGAGCCTTAAAGCTAGCTATAACCTCTATAGCTAGTATAAAGAGGTCCTTCTACTACTTTTATAGTATTACTAAGGCTTCTACTTTAAATTTTACCTCCTTTACTACTTAAACAGCTACTATATAAGCTTTTACGGTATTTTTTTATTTACTATATTGCCTATAGTTACTAACGCCTTCTACGCTCTTTTTACTACCTAATCTACCTCTTCTGGGCCCTTTTTATATTAATCCTTGATATTCTCAACATCCTTGACACCTTGCGCATATAAGAGATATTTATCCGAGAATATTATGAAGCTTGTATCTATTTGTGAAGCAAGCCTAAACCAAGGTATCGTATCTGCGCTACGCCCTGCTATTTAGATCGTCGGCGTTAGGCCGTGGACAATTGGTGGGCATATTTTGGTGGATACGCTGAGGGTTTCTCAAGGTAGGGTGCCGTGAGTTTATCAGCAGTGCTAAAAAGGTATGTATGTCCGTCATAAGTTAACGCTTGCCCTTTTTAAGACCTAAGCTTCAGATGTTTGCATATAATATACTTGCTTGACTATTCACGAACAAGTCTCAGATCACGCTACAAACCTATCTGTGGGCTCCGAGATACATGCATTTATTGATGCGCTCTTTTAGTAGCCATTTTAAATCATATCGCTGTTATTTAGTTCCACGAGGGTTTTACTAACATGCCTTAATCATTTAGGCTTGTCTGCAAAAAAAGCCCCTGTTTTGCCTATGTGACTACTTCTTCACAATCCGCAGTAGGGGCGCAATCCTCGCTCTTTTGCTCAAGCCAACTCTAAAGGGCACTTTGCCCTTGCTTAGCGGTGAATGAGCAGGACTCGATGCTTCTTTGGCTTTCGGTGATGTTTGAACTCCCCTGGTAGCAGATACGGTGGGTTTCAAAGTTGACGAAGACCGTTTCTTAGGAGACTCCGGCGGCGTGTTTATCGATGCTTGCGCTTCGTCTGTCACAACAGAGATGGCTTTATCTCTCGACGATGGGCTGCCGAGAATCCTACTAGCTCCATTCTTTTGAAGGACGTTCGTAGAAATATTTTGCTGTGGTTGAAAGTTGTTCTGGGCCACTCCCACGTTCTCATGGGCATCAACCGTTGGTTCGGATGGCTTCGGGTTAAGGCGCGGACGGCCACGACCTCTCTTCTCTTTTGGGGGACCTGGAGACTGATGTACTACGCTAGTAGTTTTGTTGATGTCTTCAAGCTGAGTGGTTTTTCTGCGTTTCGATTGGTGTACAACTGATTCAGCTTTGTCAATGAGCTGAACTGGATGGTTCTGGAGCTGGTTAGATCCTGTTCGGTTGTTTCTCGGGATAGTTGTTTTCATTAGATTCCCGTTAAGGTCTTCGGAATTCAACTCCAATTCGCTTTCTGTGGTCATCTGCCTTGGAGCCTGAATCATCTTTGCAGATGGGTTCGATATAGCAGGGATTTCTACGTGTAAGAACCCCCGAGAGTTGGCCTTTGGTGACTTTTGTAAAGACGTGATAATCATTTGCGCTTCGTTGCTTGGTAGTTTCTGTTCTTGTGATGAAGGTCTGACAGAATTTCTATTAGTAGCGTTGTTTGTATCTGTGATGTTCTTCTCCAGCAATTCACCAGGACTCTTTTGGGGGCTTGATTCCTTGGAAACAGTACGCAAGGCTCTGCCTTGTGTCCTATTTGCAGGTTGGCTGCACAGCCATTCAATAGCTGCGTCAAAACTGCCATTAGCTTCGTCCAACGCCTTCATTGCCCGAGAAGGACTGAACCCCATGATACAGATTCTTTCCAACTTCTCAGAAGATGAAGATATAACACGACCAATCGAATCTCCAGAGGTTTTATTTCGTTTTGCCCGCAGTCTTGCAGCTTTCTCAGGACGTATAGAGTAATCAATAGGCTCTTCTTCAATAACTCGAGCCGACCGGGATCGACTTGGACGTGGTTTGTAGCGCTCCTCTGGCAAATCAGTGATAGCACCATCAGATACCAGAGGTTCAGAAGCTGTGAACTTGCTATTTTGGGAGGTTTCCATTCCGGTCTCTACTTGGAATTTACCACCGTCATACGAAGGAATGTGTCTTCTCTGGCTCAGCTCTAGTATATCTAGGGATATATCGGCAACGGAATTTTCAGGGTTTAACTCGTCCGCATCGGAGCTAAAATTTCTTTCGCCTTGGTTTTTTTTCTCCTTTGGTTTGGATTTTTTCAGCGTCGGTAAGCCCTCTGTTGTAGGAGAAGTTGCTCTATTTTTCCTCCGAGAGGACAGATAACTAGCAGGAAGTGAAAGCTCATCAGTGAATGTGTCTTGACTTTTAGACGGATTAATCAGCTCTGTAGAGGTTTTAGGGTGTCGCATCCCTTTTAAACAGCCAGCTGCGGCAGAGGATGAAGGGGTGTTTTCAGAAGAGTGACCTAACGGAGAAGTAATGGGGTGGTTCGGAGCAGCAAATGGTTCCACATCTCCACAGCTCGGATAATCGCCAGGTTCTTTGATAGAATCCATAGGGAAATGCCCACTCTCATCTCCTAACTTGATGTCTGAGTTTGTGTGTTCCTAGATACACTTCAGCTACATACATATGCTCTAAAGGCTGTCTTACCTACCGATGGATTAGTCATGAAGGTAGACCACAGTGTGGAAGAACGGGGAGGGTCAGCAGGGCCTGGTATAGGTTCCAGTAAATGGTTAGAGAGAGCTTCATCGAGCAGCCGTTGCTGCGTGAGCGTGTTATCTGGCACGGTACTTGACGGATAAGGAAACACAGTGGAAGGCTGATGCTGAGCAAATCTATCGTGTATGGGCTCAGGGAGATTCTGTGGTATAATGGACACTCCTGTGGGAGTAGCATCCGGTATGGCATTTAATGTGACACCTAGGAACGCATCGGGCACGGTGTTAGAAAGATGTGTGCAATGAACAAGCGAAATTTGGCCTTCTTCGACTGCTAGAGCCTCAAATGCACTTTCATTGTCGTCGAACAAAAACGGAAGTGTTTGTTGCTTCGGCTGTCCATAAATTTTTCCAGTTTTCCTCCGCTCTATTTTCTTTCCAGGCAATTGGCTTGATACCATTCCTATCACTGTCTTTCTTCTCTTACTAGAATGCGCTGTATGGGTCCCAGGCCCCGTAATAGCGTTATGAACCAAATCTAAATGTATTGAAGCTTGCGTAGAGGGGATGGATGCCACCAGGTCCCGATGTGCAGCTTGGATGTTTCTTTTCAGAAACTCTACAAGTGGTAAGCGCAATCTCTTTATAATATTCGACAAAGTAATACATACCAGTGGAACTTGTGCCAAGGTCAGCTTCAATACCTGCTAACGGCAAGGAGTTCTCTTCCGCGCGAGTGGTGGCTAGGGCTGGAGAAGCGACTCTGCTGCGATCGTACGATGATAATGGAGTGCACGACCTAGGATCGCCATCTTCATCGGAATCTTGGATAACTCTCCCCATAGTTCATGACCAATGGCGAGTGAGGAGGAGGTTATTCACAACGGCATTCGTTTCAAATGAATTGAATTGTGGGGTGTTGTGACGACCTCTAAACGCGAGACGCGAGGGCACGTGCACATTCGATTTCGCGGGTCAATGGCTTGGCTTGTTAGCGAAATGCAGGGGAAAGCCGCTCCGACAAGCATCAACAGATTGTGTTAACACATAATGGACCATGACATTCCATATGCCAGGATGCATAGCCTTGTATCCTAATTATCTTAACTATCGATAATCTCTACGTATCTTATACGAGCTACCACTCCGCCGCCGCCGAAAGCTCAGCGCCGTAACATTCCACGAGAATTGACCTTGGCATTTCTAATCCTTTCTCTATCATTGGGCTGCATGCGTTCGACCGAGCCTTTATTTCAGCGCAACGCCTTCCTCGCTTGAACTGCTACAAGGCTCTGTCGGGCTATTTCGAGATGTTTTGTGGCGGCTATGGCCTAGAACCAGAGTAAACTCAGAGGATACCCCCCTTCTGTAAATTCTACCATAGCTGTCTACCGTAGCAATCGGCTGGTTATTATAAATTCCAAAACATCTTCCGATAATTGCGGATCCTGAAAAGATCTTTGTATATAGTTTGTTGAGAGTTCCACTAGATCACTGACTTCGAGCGGCTAGCATTTACGCATGGTCAATTCTGTCTGCGCCACTAAGAGAGGTTTAACTGAAGAGCTGGTTGGGAATGATAAATCGACTCGCCTCAGTATACCGAGACATGACTCATTTAGCTGTAGACACACTATCTTCACATTGATTAACATCCTAAGTAATCTTAGGACACAATATGCGAATGAGCTTTCGTAGCTTGAGTAAAGAAGCAAAGGCCCCCTCTTCGACACTTGTCTGTAAGCTCTGCTAAACAGCCCTAAGCCACTAATGAGAAAGGACGGGTAACAGTTAAACGACCTGCGTCCCATATCACATATAAGTTTTAAACCAAGAAATCGCCAGATTCTGGTTTGCACTAGATCACCATTGAAAGTCCACATGAAGCCTTTGGTTTTGATTAATCATCAATGTGAAAAGAACCTCTTGCGCGTACATGGAGCCCTCAACTGAAAGAGGTTGCTAGATAAAGGTAGGGGCGCCTGAAAACATACAGTGTTGATGCGGCCCGCTGTTGAATACCAGCAGAAGCAGATAGTGCTAAAGCCCATATTCCTAATATAATCATCTTAATGGGCTGCATGGATGCTTCTATATTTGTTGAGCGATATCAGGAATATTCGTGTACGTGCCTTGCGTGAAGTCGAAATCGAATCTTTAATTATATTCGTAAAGAGTCTAATATGGCACTCTCAAGTTTTAAATGATGATGAAGGCAGTGCATTCCCTCACCCTATTAACAAGTTGTGCGAACAGCACAATTCTAAAAGAAGCACTGCGCTGCAGAAACTAACCGATATGCCCATCAATACACTAGCCTGTATTAACTTAGATGGCTGTGGATTATCAGCTCTTCTGGTATGAGAACGTGCGCCATACCCCAAATCAAAGCCCATGGATCCTGAATCATAACTAGTCCGGCCGGTACATTACATCAGGGCTGTGAGGCTGCGTTTCAACAAAATTTTTAGTGTGCATCATCAACTCTTCAGGGCCTCTAGTCTGCCTCTCATCTGAGCAAGCATTTCTTGCTGGTCCTCCTCCTCCTCCTCCTCCACGGGCTGAGTAAGAATAGCTTCTTCCGGTTTCTGGGCAGTCGGTGGTAACCGATCCTTCAGGATCTCTGTGAGAATCTTATCAACCTCTGCTTCTGCCTCATCGTCTTCCCCTTCTAGCAATTCGCTGTCTGGTAAGCTATCCCCCACCATTTCTTCTATGATCCCTGCCCTGACCAGCTCTTGACTTAATTCCCTCATCGTCCCCGTCAGTTCGGGTAACCGCACTAGAGAGTTTACATCCTTCATAATGCCTGTTGATGCTCTGATACTGCCTTCTATCTTCCGGACCGAAAAGGCTTCGTTGACTTGCATCTGAACACTCTGCAGTTGTGCTTTGCTAGTTGCTAAGCGTGCATTCTGCTTCCTGGCCCGTATAAGTTCCCGCGCATATATCCTCGTATCTTGAGCAGCCTGCTTCGCCTGTGATGGGTTGCGTTGGGCACGTTTATTTGCCTGAAGTATGAAATTTTTGGCTTTAGACTCAGCAGCTTTGAGCTGTTGGATGTCGCGATCTAGCTTGCGCACATTGGCACGGACAAGAGCGTTGCATTTGCGTTTCTAGAACCGATGTTAGTGAAAGGGAATGACAAAAAACGGGAAAAGTCGAACGGACTTGCTCTTCGGGAGTAGGTTTCCAGAGGAGACCACGGATAGTCTCCATATTAAATAGCGCAGGCGGAGCAGAGCGTTGTAGATTCAAGCGCAGGTGGTTAGTTTCTGGCAGCTTCGGAGTGTGCTGAGGGTATTAGCCAGGTCTTGTTGTTGTTGCTCTAGGCGGGTTTCCAGGGTTGCCTTGTCTCTCTGTGGTGTAGTGAAGTCCAAGTATTGCGAATGCGCCTGCTCGGCTGACGTTCTGGAGGAGGGGCAATACTGTAATTAGCACCTCCACGAAACACACAGTGAGGCTCCACGGTACCGACAACAAAGACGAAATCTAGGGCGCATTGCATCTTGAAACTATCTCTCCAAGCTTCTGTTTTGTTGTTGGGCTGAATCTCTGCATTGGACCGCTACCTCTGTAGCAGCGGGCGAAGTTCTGCAGCATTTCGATTGCTTTCTACAAACATCTTTCCAGCCTCGCCGCGCTAGTAGAAAGGTGCAGCAGGCCTGAGCACTCCTCCCATCTTCCACTTCGCCGACACCAAACTGCAAACTGCTTTGAAATCTACCACGTCTGCCACTCCATCGCTCTCCCTACAGTGCTTCTGCAAGCGGAGCTCCCAGTCTCTCAACCCCACTTCTATTTCGAAGCATCACCATGTCTACAGAAACCATCACCCCGGAAGGTAAGCAGCGAGTATCGCCTTCAGCTTCGTTCTTAAAATAGAAGTCTTCGAAATCCACGTGCTTCCAAGTTACCACTAACATGCCACCAAGTGCTCTGGGCCCAGCGCTCCTCCAATACGGATGCGGCAAAAAATCACGTTTTCCTCACACTCATGGTCTCTGATGTGCCAGATAAGGAAATGAAGCTGGATCTCCAACCTACCAAGCTCACTTTCACTGGCACATCAACCTCTAAAAAAGTTACCTATCATGTTGAACTGGAGTTCTACGCTGAAATCGACCCCAAGGAGTCCAGGATCCACCACACTGGCCGAGACATTGAGCTAGTTCTACGAAAGAAGGAGCTAAAGGAGGAATACTGGCCGCGTCTTCTGAAGGAATCGCGGAAGCTGCACTTCTTGAAGACCAACTTTGACAAGGTTAGTTGTCCTAGCTCACTACAAGCGTTGAAGTCTAACCTCCTTTAGTGGGTCGACGAAGATGAGCAGGATGCACAGCCAGATGATGATGATTATATGAGCAAAATGAACCCTATGGGTGGTGATGGAGATGGTGGCTTTGGTGGTATTGATTTCTCTAAGTTGGGTGGAGCCCAAGGCATGGGTGGAGCCCAAGGCATGGGTGGTATGCCAGACTTAGGCGAAATGGCCAACATGGGCGAAGATAGTAGTGATGACGATGATGAGGACATGCCGGAGCTAGAAGGCGATGATGAAAAGCCTGAAGCTGCTACGGAGGCTGCCAAGAAGACAGAGGAAGCATCGACCACTGCGGCACCTAAGATTCAGGAAGTCGAATAGACACGAAAAATGCGCCTCTGGTGGTTTCGGCGTCTTGAATGTTGGAGGATGTCTTCGTATCAAAGACGGTGCGTCATTCTCGAAAATGGTAATGAACGAATTGCTGTCTCACGTCGCACAACACCTCGTCTATTCTATGGGCAATTGTGGATGTAGACCGAGAATAATCAGTACTTATAACCATTCTTCATGAAACCTGCAAGAAAAACAAACTTGTTGTTATTTGTGCCTTATAAAAACTTCTTGAGCTCATAACACTACGCCAGCCGAACCAAACAGAAAGTTCTGTTATGTACCGTTAATTAACCGTACCTCTCAATGTGCTTGCGCTAGGAATTCACATGTATTTTGATACTATACACTTCATATGGAAAATTCTCCAAAGTCTTTAATAAACGTGCCCAACCGTCATCGACGTTACCTGGTTGTCCCGACTTATTCTTTCCCTCTGATTCCTCTTCCTTATTCTCCCCCGTTAAGCCCGCCAGAACTTCCTTCTCCCGCCCCTTATATTCCTCTAACAACTCCGGATGCGGACACCAGATAACCTGCATACCGGCTCTCCGCCCCGCCTCCACCCCGGGAACACTGTCCTCGAGCACAAGACACTCGTCCGGCCGCAATTCCCGTTCTCCTTTTTCTCTCAAGCTAGCATTGATCGTCTCTAATGCTAATAGGTAGATATCTGGCGCAGGTTTACCCCGACCAGGCGGGATGCGCGGATCGTCGCCTAGTACCCTATGTGGTGGTGTGAAGATTGAGAAGAGAGTCGACAGGTGTGCGGTCTTGAGATGGAAATTGCCGGTGTGTGAAGATGAGGCAAGCGCAAGATGGATGCCTGGAGGCTGCGCATGCTGCAGGTTTGAGAGCAACTCCTGGACGCCGGGGAGAGGCTGCGCGCTGGGGAAATATTTGCGTTGCAGTTGGCTTTGCTTAGCGTAAAACTCGGTAGGGGTAAGCGGCAGCTGGGCCCAGGCGTGAAAGATTCGCTGGGCCTGCGAATATCAGCATCTTTTGAGGAGGGAGAAGGCTGCGGAGAGTTAGGTGAGAGGACGATAAACGCACCTCTGGCCCTGGTCGACCTTGCAGCTGAGCTTTTATACTCCAAGGGAGGTCCGGACGGCCGTATTCGCGGAGCACTTCGTTTGCGCAAGCTGTGTAGAGGTCTTCTGAATCGATGAGAAGACCATCCATATCAAAAAGGCAGGCCCTAATGGGCGGTAGACTTGGGGGGTTTAGAATCTTCAATGAACTTCTATGAATAGGTGTCATACATACTCTGACGAAAGAGCCATTATTTCTGTATTAATGTATGCTACTCTAGCTAGAAATCACGACCAATTGGAAAGGCAAAGATACATGGAAGAGAATTGATGTCCTCTAGCTGTTGCGACTTGAAAATGGAGTACCTGGACAGTGCTGGACAACCGCCAAGATGCGCCTGGACGTCACTACTTCCCAAATCTGCATCCTTGAAACCGTGCACCTCAACAAACTCCAAACATGTCCACGTCATTTCATTCAGAACCTGAGAAGACTAAAAATGCCTTGAAACCCGAAGCAGACGAGCAGCCATCAACGCTCCAGTTTTCCTCTGAAGAGGAGGCTGTAAATCGATTTCCCCGCCTTCCATTCTACTGCCATGTTCTAATTCACCTGTCAGTCTCTCCTTACGGAATCAAACATACAGAAGGCGAAAGCAAATACCTTATTCGGTAGCGGCGACTATTCCTCTGCAATCCAAGGCTATCTCAAAGCTCTCTCTACCTGCCCCGCCTACCTCGAGTATGATGTGGCCGTCCTTCACGGTAACATCGCCGCATGCCACCTTAAACTATTGGACTGGAAGGCCGCAATCAGCGCAGCGACCGAGGCACTTGAAGCACTTGACCGACTAGATCCCCCAGCAAAAGATCAGAAATCAGGAGAAGAAGTGGACGCACGAGTGGAAGAGGTTGACGAAGGGACGGCGGTAAAGATTGAGGCGTTGGTACAAAGCGGGAGGAGTAGAGGCGACATCCAAAAAATAAGGGCAAAAGCACTCTTAAGACGGTCAAAAGCGAGGCAAGAGATTGGAGGATGGGCGGCTTTACAGGGTTCTGCGGAGGACTACAGGCAGCTTGCTGCGATGCCAAACCTATCACTGCTCGACCAAAAGGCTGTGAAAGATGCACTACGGATTCTGCCGCCACAGCTTGAAGAAGCTAAGCAGAAAGAGATGGGCGAAATGATGGGGAAGTTGAAGCAGCTTGGAAATGGTATCCTAAAGCCTTTCGGACTGTCGACTGATAACTTCAATTTCGTTAAAGACGAGGCGGGCGGCGGTTATAGTATGCAGTTCAATCAAAGCGCGTAGCACGTAGAAGCAGAAGACTGAAGAAAAGTTCCGGAGGCAAGAAACAAATATGTTACGGACCGGGCAGCCTCATTATGCATGCTAAAGGCCAGTGGGCGGTTTAAGCCCGAGAGGAGTACGGCGTTCTGAGCGCTAAGTATCTACAAGTCTTGCCGTTTCACTGCTCGATATGACTCTTCACTGTGCCTATCGCTGCTGGCTATGCTATGGTCAAATGTCAGACGACTGGAAAGCCGCTAAGGATCGAGTATTCACACATCACCTAGTTAAACCACTGATTTTATGATAGTATTCGAAAGGGTTCATAGAATCTGTAGTAAAAGACGAAACATAGGGGGTATTGTCATTCCTATCAAAAGACTTTCGTCCTTTGGCCACCAATCTCCCGCAAGTACTGAGTTTGCGTCTAGTAAACTATTTTGAAACAGCTTAACTGCGGTATCTATAGAATGGATTAATACCCGAAATAGTCGAGAATGTCCCTGTCTAATCAGATGAAATTCTGTCTTACCAGAATCCGATCTAAGTGATAAGAATGAGTAACCCCAGATCGCCCTGTATCAATTTCGAACCCTGTGACATTGGCGAGGATCATGAGAAGAAGAACGAATTGCCTTCCGCGTCCTTACGATGGCCTTTGCTATAATCCTTAGCAGGGTCGAATTCTTCCCAGACGCTAGCTGGAAATATATGTTTATTACGTTCGTACCAGCGTCGGTCGACAACTTTTGTTATGGTTGGGTCATGGTTGAAACCTTCTAGTTCAGAATCGGAAGCGGAAAGCTCCTGGTCCTTTTTCTTATCAGGCCGAGCCAGTGGGTCGTAAGTATCAGGATCTACAGGAATTGATTCAGTAGAAATGGATGTAGCCGCTGTAGGTTGTGCGGAGTAGTTGAAAAGAGGACCGCTGAAACCGATGGTCTTGTTCACCATGAAGTAGTAAAATTCATGATGCTATTGCAGAAATCAGATAAGCAATTCTATGTATCTACCACGGTTGGGGCCAGCTGCTTACATGTGGGATAATGATCTCTCCTCGCACGAGCATAAGATCGTCAACTCCCACTCTCGCCCATTCTCTCCGGCTTTTGTCCCCTCCAACACCAAGTTCTGCGCCAACTTTCCGTGCCTTGTCCAAAAATAGCCACACATGGTCTCCTTTCTTGACTTTACACACACCACCAGGTATGTTGGTGCCGTCGTAGAAGACAAACGGTATTAGTATTTCTGTTGCTTTGACAGCATCTCGCATAGCAAGGAACTCCTTCCGCAGCTGTTCTCTTGTTTGAGCTTCGCGGAGGAGTGCAGACTTCGTCATGACTTTTGGAGTAAACTTTACTCCACTGTTAGGCCCGAGGCGCTTCTTTGGGATTGATGTTTCCTTTTCTGAAGCCGATCCAGCTCCAATGCTTCCAGCTCTGCCATCAGGCGTATTTTCACGGGTTATCGTAGAGATAGATGCATTTGATTTTGTATCCTCATCCTCATCCAGTCCAAAAGACAGCTTTCCTGTCGATACAACTTTGCGCTTCTTCTTAGCTGACTGAGCTATCGACGCACTGTACTTTGACTATTAGCCCCATTCTGTAACCCAAATATAAGGGACTCAAGAGCTTACCCGTCCCGTGGTGTTGCAGTGCCTGACCCCCCAGGTGTGCTGGATTTGCTTATTGTTGTATCTTGCCTCTCCCTCTCTTTTTGCTCGAGTGCTTCAGCGCGGCGCTTGCGGAAATCGGAGAGGTGAACGAGTCCAACAGTTTGCTCCTTAAGAAGGTCTTCGGCTGTAGCAACTTGACATGTAAAACGAGAAGCCGTGGTTGGGTTTGGAGTTGAGCTG
>Ga0307515_10008439_pt1 | contig 20086 bp, 4 predicted proteins | sample 17_EM_MG_FD_194513 | JGI IMG/M metagenome (GOLD analysis project Ga0307515, IMG submission 194513) | Populus trichocarpa ectomycorrhiza microbial communities from riparian zone in the Pacific Northwest, United States - 17_EM | ecosystem: Host-associated > Plants > Roots > Unclassified | place... | reverse complement strand
AGCCTGTGAAATTCCAAATACGGGCTTAACCAAAAAGTTCAAATTCAAATCAACTCAATTTAAAGGATGACATTGAGTATAAATAAATACCCAACTAAAAAAATTGGCAAAGAATAAAAATAAAAAAATCAAAATAATAAGGATAAAATCTAATAAGAAAAAAAATATGATGGATGGTGAAATCCCTAAAAAAACATTATAAAAATTATCTCATATGACCTAAATAGCAATTAAAAAAATAGGGATCAAATTTGACAAATAAAAAAATCAAATGAGGATGAAATTGAAATTGAAACAAATTTTGATTTTCATAAATTATTTCAAATAAAACAAATATTAATCAAAAGATTAGGGACCAAATAAAAAATAAAGAGAAGTTGAGGGGTTGATTTGAAATATTGATGGGCAAAGCGAAAAAATCAAGGGGGAGAGAGAGAAAATAAAGAATAATAAAAAACAAAATGGCCGTCAGAGCCAAAATGAAGATCCATTATGTACACACACCCCCATTATATAGAGAAGATGCCAAGACAAATCTAAGATGCTTTGCAACAACAGTTTTGGTTACTGGAATCAACCCACTCGCCTCTAAAGACATGGACATGCGTCAATAATTTTTTTTTAAAACTCCTTTAATTTATTAAAAGACGAAATTACCATTCACTTACCCAATAATAATGAGGTACGAGACCCAAGGTATACAAAATTGAACCCCAAGGGCAATAAGATATTTTTACTATGCAAATAAAAAGGATTAGACCAAGACATCTCTCTTCGGTAGTCAAAGTATTTTTATTTATAAGGGAAAATATGTTTTTTTACTATGCACCTTATAATTAAAAATAAAAATTTACCCCTCGATGAAATCTAACAATGTATGACTCTTGTCATAACCTATTTTTGAGTTATTCCCCAAACTCATTTTTTCTCTTTCAAAAATAAAAAAAATATTCGGATTAAAAAAAAATCCAAAAAACTAATAACAATGAGAAGAAGATGCTGGAGTGCCTAAAAAATGGCTAGAAATTGGTTGAGGAGGTTCAAAAATGCTTTCCACTGAAACTTGACAGTATATCGTTAATTGATGAGAGCCCTGTTGACAAAGAAAAATTCAATTTAAGGAAGAAATGTCCAAAATCAGATGTTTATGAACTCAATTAAATTTTATTGGAGGTTTAATTGAATTTATAGAGGGTTTGATTGTAAGAAAAATTAATTTTCAAGTCAATTTGGGCTTTAATCGGAAGAAATTAAAGTTTAGGGGTCAAATTATAATTTTTAAGGGTTGATTTGGTCAAATCAGGAGCTTAAATTGCATAAATATTGAAGTTTAATGGCTAATTGAGGACTTGATTAAATAAATTCAAAACCAAAGACCAATCTGGAAAAAAACGCTGAAATCTAGGGTTTGAATTGAAGTTTGTCAGGGGTGAAATTGAAACAAAAGTGAAAGTTTGAGACCAAACAGGGGTGCAATTAGAGATAAATCACAAATTAAAAGACTAAAGCATAATTGACAGAAAAATCACTGTTCATCTTCTTCTACAACGAGGATGGTTAAGTGGCCACTTTCCCGAGGCATTTGACGCCTTGTTTTTTCACTAAAGTGGACGAAACGTACATGTAAATGATCCCGTGACACCTGACTACATGCCAGTGTAAGCCGTTCGAGTTCATTGAGGCCTCAGAAACCGTGGCACCGTCCCAAAGTAGCCAACCCGACCACTATTTTCCTGTATAAAACTGACATTTCATTATTGCTACTTTGAACCAATGGTTGGGGTGTTTTTGGGTCGAACCGAAGGCTAAGATTTAGCATTAGAAGAGATAAAGTGTCCCTCTTCAACAACCTATAAATGAATTTGATTTTCATGGTTGAGGTGTGGAGAGCTTTGGGTTTAAAATCGACGAAAAAACCACTCCCCTCATTTCTGCTACTAGCAGAACCTTTCTCTCTCTCTTTTCATTACGGCCTTCAGCCACTAACATCGTTCACCACTGGCTTGAACACCTCCATATCCATTATAAGAAGCCGCCCAACCACCTCATATAGTGAGCGTGTCGCCGAGCCTCTCTCTCTCCTCTACAACTTTTCTTCTTCCTTCACCAGCAACCGACACTGGCCACCTTCCCTCTACTGAAGCCTCCTGAGCCACCAGCAAAACCTCTTTGTCACAACCAAGCTTCCACCACACCAGGTAATCTCCTCCTCCTTTCCTTCTTCTTCTTCATTTCGCTCTACCTCCATTGTTCTACAAAGTGAACAATGAAGAGTGAATTAATTCACTATCCACTATTCATTGGGCCGGACAAGTCCGACCTAGCCCAAAATGACTAGGTCGGGTCTGGCCCAATCCAATTTTTTTTAAAAAAATTCATTTCAAAATTTTTTTATGACTTTCCCACGTATTTTTCTATCAAATTTTATTTAATACTAGTTTGTATTTTTATACCGTAAAGATACAAATCCGATATTAAAATACTTGGTTTTATCTGAAAATGTTGCAAAAGGAAAATAATAATTAAAAAATATCTTGTTTTCTTTCATACGACCAAGTCTCTCAAAGATAAAAAAGAAATAAAATCATCACATCGTATTTTCATACAACAAAAATTCAAAAAATATATGTTTTGGCATGTATTTTGGCTTTAATAATTAGTTTATTAAAGTCATGAGAACTAGGCCAATATTTTAAAAATACCCCAAAACTATTTTGTTTTTCTTTTAGTATCTGGGATTATAAATTTATACGTAAAATGTATTCCTGATATTAAAAAAGTAGTTCCTTTTTATTGACATTAGAACGGTTAAAGTTTTACCTGATAAGATAAAGACCTCCTTACCGATGAAGACTTTTCTTAAACCATAGACAGACCAATAATTAGAAATACAATAACACCTTAGCTTTTTATCAGACAGTCAAACAATGCAGCTTACCTTAGGTAAGATGTATTTGGAGGTGCTAAGGTAAGATGTATTTGGAGGTGCTAATAACTTCCCTTTACACAACTAGTCCCCGTACCCGATGTCTAAGACCAGTTAGGTTTCATAGTGACCAAAATACTAGGTGGCGACTCCCATTCCCGCTTTCCACTGATAAAAGACAAGAATCCATTATCTCTCCTAATTTGCCAGATACTTTACATGAAATGGAATATCGCCGCGACACCGCACACATGCGACAACTCTTAAGGATATTTATGTTATTTTATTGTGCAATTTAAAAGGCAAATAACCATCTTGTAAAGCTGAGTTTTTTCTACTTAAAAAGCCAATTTCAATATATTATCATCTAAAAACCTAATAAATATCTTCATAACCTCAAAAATTCAATCTCTCTACTCAAAACCCCTAAATTGGTATAAAAAAACACAATCAAGTTAAATTTTTTTGTCAAGCCCAATCTACTATTTATGGAAAGATAAAAGGCAAAATTAAAACATCCCAATAAAATTTCTCTCATCAAATGGAACCTGTTAACAATATTAACTACTTATTTCATGGTTAAAATTTGGTCAATTGTCAAATTTTTCTCTCATTTGTTGTTTTTTTTATAACTCTTTTTTTTCAAACTCAAGGACTAAAATAATAAAATTAAGTTCTGGAATAAAATAAAAATTGGAAAAACTAAAGGGACTAAAATGAAAAACAAAAAAAAATTATGAAGGGAAATACTTAGATAATATGTTAAATTTAGTCCCTACATCTTTATTTTTTTTTCTAGGCAACAAAATCAAATTTGTTTTTGTAAAATTGAGCACAAAATAAACATCTCGAATTTTTTTGATTTTCGGAGATGCCTATAGAAAGTTAATAAAAACGTCTTTTAGGATCAAGGATAAAATTTAAAAAATAAACTTGATGACAGAAATAGAAAAAGCCCTGAAAGACTAAAAAAGAGAGGAATTGTTCGGGTGACATTAAACTGTGAAGGAGTCTATAATGCTTTCGCTATGCTTTTTAGTTGTTTTTGTAATGTAATTATAATTTTTATTATAGGATTCTCAATCTTCAAATATTAAGAAAATAAATAAAAATCTCATAAGAATTCCCTGATGCATATTTCTCAATGAATTACATCCAAATTATATATTGCTAAAAGAGTAATATGAAAATATTTCAAGAATTTTATGTACCAGGGTGCATATCGGCGCTTTATAATAAATAATGACACATTCATTAAATTATAATATGAGAATAGTGCACTGCCTCCATCTAAAATATCAATATTACTTCTCTTGTGGTAAGAGCTTGGTACTAATAGATTTGTTTTTTTTGTAGTATCTGATTCGAGCCCCGTGGTTTCTAATATGATGGTCACTGGAGGCTTACATGGTCGTTAACTTCAGGGCCCGTGAGATTAGTCGAGTTGCGCACAAACTCGTCCGGACACCCATGTTAATAAAAAAAAAATATTACTCTCTTATAAATAATATCTAATATTTTATATCAATTATGAGAATCAAATCTATAACCTTTTAAAATAATATCATAAAGAAGTTTATCACTAACAAGGGCATTTCAAATAACCATTAAAAAAAATATTTTTCTCAAGTTTTTATTTTATATTTACACTTTAATTAAAAATAAATATAAATTCTTTGTAGTAATAATATAGCCTTCATTATGCGCAGATCACTATTTATCATCCCATTAACCTCCTTTTGAATTCCGCTGACCTCTTACAGGTGAACACCTTGCTGTTGTTGCTTTGCGAGCTCCAAATTTCATAACATATCGTCCATTAATGGATAATAAAATGTTGAACTCGTGTATACAGTATAATTTTATCTATGCTTAATATTATAACTTATTTTTGAGTTATTTTTTAAAATTTACCTTTTTTTTGTAAAAAAAAACAATAATAATAAGAAGATTGACAATTCAACAAAAACTAGCCAAGGAAGGTCCTAGATGTATACAAAAGAATCAAGTTGAAATTTTTTGACAAAATTTGAAGCCTAATTGTACCCCATTTTATTGGAGAGAAAATATAGATTCAATGTCAAATTAAATGATTATTGGACGAATCTGCATAAAAATTAAGTCTACGAATATAATGAGATTTTTAATAGGCCAATTTGATTTAAACATGAGCCAAATTAAAGTTTTATGTTCAAGAATTAATTAGGTGTAATGACTTAATTATACTTTTAATGGGTCAAATTGGTTGTATTAGAGATTTAATTGGTGAAAAATTAAGTTTGGAAGCTCAATTTGAACTCAATTGAGAATATTAGAATTTTATAAGACCAAACTTAATTTTTATAAAGTCAATTGATTGAAATCAGAGGTAAAATTACAATAAAATCATAGTTTATGGTCAAATAGGGGTTAAATTGAAGAAATTCACTTTCAAGAACTTTTTTTGAAAAAAGGCAAAACTTCAAGGATGCAATTTGGTTGAAGATAGGGGTAAAATTAAAGAAATTAAAAGTTTAATAGTCAATTAAGGGTCAATTTGCATAAATAAAAAACCAAGGACTGCAATGAAAAAAAGTGTTGAAATTCGGGGCTAATATTGAAGTTTGGTGAGGGCAAAATTGCATAAAATCAAAAGTTTGAAGCCAATTAGGGATGCAATTAAAAAAATTAAAAGCTAAAGGAATAAATTGAATTTTGGTCAAATCCCTAAATTAAAACCCCAAAAGCCAAAACGATGTCGTTTCATTTAAGTGAAATGACATGTTTTGATCAAAATGGCGCTATTTAGACCCAAATAGTAACATAAAAAAAAAAAAACCAGATGCCTTGACGTTCAGTTACTGTTCATCTTCTTCCACCCTTTGCTTGAAAAGGTTACTCAGGTTGCTACTTTTTAAGAGTATTTAATGCTTCATCTTTCAATTAAACCAAACAAATCATACACTACTATGATAGGCTAACATTGTACTGCACCCCAATGTAATTCTTGCTTGCTAATTTCCCTCACAACTACTGTGGCGCCTCTCCAAAGTGTCCAACTTGACCATCCTATAACAACCTATTTTCACAGACCATGATGATACCTTTAAACAAACAGTAAAGATCATTCCTGCCTGAATCAAAGGCTAAGATTGATCCCCGATAAAGATAAAATATTTCTCTTCCACCCCTTATAAAGTAACAAGAAATTAGAGTGCAAAGTTTGAAAAAAATCAGCCCCTCCCCCTAGTTTTTCATTTGTCAGCCTTTCCTCTCTTCCCCTGCTATGCCTTCGCTGCCATCATCGCCACCAACCTCACATTGGCCCTCTCAACACAATCACCTCCAAACCACCTCCAAGCCAAGTAATCATATCCGTCATCCTCCTCTTGTTTTTCTTCTTCATCTTCTTCTACATGCAAATATGCAGAACGTGAATTATAATTCATGTTATGCATGTACATCTCAGAGGCTTTATGAAAAACTTATATCTATTATGTGATGTCTAAGTGTTTCATGTGGCAGTCATAGTCCGGGTCAGAGAACCAGAACATGAATATTCATGGTTCAATTATCATGCACACCAGTGGATCCAATCTGTTCGTTTCACATACGAAACGAGTGGTAGGATTCTTTTTTATGACATCCTTTTTTTTTTGTATACGAAAATGTTTAACTAACAATAATTTTTTTTTAGCAGGCTACAGTTCTAGGATGAGAACCAAGATTGATGAAGCTTTTTATAGAAATTCACATGTGAAGTGATGACAGTCGAAAAGGAGTACAACGACTCGTGGATAGCCGAGCTCAGAAGTTCATGGTAAGTTGGACTTTAACAAATTTTTTCTTAAGTTATCATTAATTTTTAAATTAACTAATTGGTTTTTTATTCAGGAAACACATACAACTGGATTATAGGAGAGATATAAGGACAATCCTTCAACCCATCTGGAGCACGATCAAGGTTTGTGGTTAAAGGGTGAATCATTCGGTGAGCCTGATTGAAATTGAGTTTACGGTATCTCAAACACTACGACAGAGGATTTGCAAACAGGTTGTAGTGTATTGACCGTTAGTTCATTGTAATCGATTTTGAGCTCTCAATCTCCAAAGTTCTAGGTGATTGTGCAACAAGAAGTTGAAGCTCAAACGATCTGGTTTACTGCTAAGACAGAACAACTTAATACTGAGATAATTGAATTTATACGATTGTACATAAAGCTATTGTCAAACATGAGGGTACATGTTTTTCACCTCATCACCTGACCGGTCTCGGGGAAGATCCATCTCCTCCTCCTCCAACTCTTGCCCTCTAGATGAGGTTCAAACTAATAATTTTTAAATTTGCAATAAATATTTTTTATTTATTTTAGTTTTAGTTCTTTTAATTTTTTTTAGTTTGTTTAATTGATTAAAAAAACAATATTAAAGAAATTACATATAGAATTACCGATGGAATAAGTCTGTCAGAAAGTTTCAGAGAGTTGAAAAAAATTGCATGAAATGCCACTCATCATTATGCACAGAATCACCGACGAACTAAAATTCCTCGTAGAGTTCCAAAGAGTTTTAAAAAATTACATAACCTTGCCACTAACAACATGTCAATTACCGATGGTTTTAGTCTATTAGTAATTTGAAATAAATCACTGATTAAAATTACAAATGATTTTCTTTGTCGATGATATAACATACTCACCAATGAAATTATTAACGAAATGACGATGGTAAATGTTTTTGTTTGACACACTTTTTTCATATGGATTCGACGAAATGATCGATGGAATAGAAATCACCAATGATAAGTTTTTTTTAATGAATAGTAATCATTTATAATTTTGTCTATAAATGCTTTTCTAATAGAATTAGTGTCTAAATATCGACGAATGAACAATCCATCAGTAATATGCAAAATTTTGATGGTGATTAGAAGATACAACATCAACAACCTGTCTTTTGTAATTAAACATGGTAATTTTAGTCGTTACTAGTTGATTTTATTCCATTTTTATTTGTAATCTTATTATCCAAATATTTAAAGAATTGAGGATAAAAACGAGTTATGATAATTCTTATTTAAAGATTATAGTTTTTCCCAAATTTAAAAGCTAGCATATTGGATCAAGATTTACAAAATAAACACACTCTGCGCAAAAGTGAGTTTCTTGCCTTTTAATCAGAACTCTCTCTCTCTCTAAGAAATATTAGGTTCATTAACGACGACAACAACAAATCCAGAACCAACCAGTCAGAAAAGGCCTATGATTAGATTGGGTCAAGAAAGTTTGAGTTCAGCCCTCGACTTGCTTAAAAACGTTTGAGGCCGAGCACGACCTTAGTGTTTAGATTCAACCTGATTGGCCCCTTACTTTATTTCGAGAGTGGCCCACCAACTCATTGGTCTGGTGGGTGGGCCACCGAATTTTTGTACCCAATGAGAGAGCCGAAGAATAAGGCGGGGGAATAGAAATGGCCACCTCATTTCAATAATGATATTTGTTTTTTCATAATGTTAAGAAACTCCATCGGTACAAAACTTTTTTCTTATACCTTTTAATACAATCCCTCTTTTATTAATTAATTCTACTCCATTCATAAAAAGATAATTTATCTAATTTAGTCATTTTTTAATTATTAAGATTTTTTAAATAGTATAAAATATTTTTTTGTTTATTTTAAGAAATTTATATTTTCATATTAATTTGATGAAATTGGAAAATATATGATTTATGCTTTCCTAATTTTTTTCCATGGGAAAATAATAACAAAAAAACTTAGGAAGTTAAGTCTTAGTGTTATAACCCAATTTTGAATTATTCTTTAAAATTCATTTTTTTTTCAAAATAAGAATAAAAATAAAATAAAATAAAGGTCGATAATGTGGAGAAAGCAGGTCAGGGAATACAATTGCAATTTTGAACGAAATTCAAGGCCTAATTATACTCCATTATGCCCAAAAATAAAGAAACAATGCAAATTCAAGTCAAATTAAATGATTATTGGACGAATTTGCATAAAACTAAAGTCTAAGGACATAATTAATTTTTTAATAGGCCAATCTGATTTAATCATGGACTAAATTGAATTTTAATTATACTCAAGAATTAATTTGGGACCAATTGAATGATTTAATTAAATGCAAGGATTTAATTATACTTTAAATGGGTTAAATTAATTTTATTAGGGGCTTAATTGATAAAAAATGAAGTTTGGGAGCCCAATTTGGGCTTAATTGAGAATATTGAAATTTTAAGAGATCAAATTTAATTTTTACCAAGTTAATTGATGGAAATCAGGGGTAAAATTACAACAAAATTAGAGTTCTGGGGTTAATTAGGGGTCAAATTAAAATTTTTACAGCCAATGATCAATTTGTAATAAGCATCCAACTATGAGGGCTTAATTGACAAAAAATCATGGGTGAAATTGAATAAATTAAAAGTTTAATGGTAAATTAGGGGTTAAATTGCATAAATTCGAGACCAAAAACTAAAGAACAAAAGGTGTGTAAATGCGAGGTTCAAATTGAAGTTAGATAGGGGCTAAATTGCACTAAATCAAATGTTTAAGGTTAATTATGAGTACAATCGAACAAAATTGAAAAATAAAGGACTAAATTGAAGTTGAACAAAAATCCATAATTTAACCCTAAACAACGTCATTTTGCATTAAAAAAAAAGACTAGACGATGTGTTGTCTAATCACTGTTCATTATCTTCACTGATTTTTAGCTGAAAAGCTGTCTGAGTGGCTACTTTTTAGGTGCATTTAATGCCTTGTATGTCCTTGAATGTGACAACTCTTGAATCAAAATGATCACCTAACAATCCTCTATTCTCGGGAAGGCCCGTTCAGGCTAAATGACAACAAAGCAGCCCTAGTGCTGGCCTAAAGTGGCCACCTTAGACAGGCTTGAACTGTCAGATTTGATAGTTCAAGATGACTACTTTAAACCAACGGTTAAGATTCTTCCCAGCTGAATCAAGGGCTGAAAGTTCCCCCCTGTGTAAACAAGAAAACCCTATTCCACCTCCTATAAATAGATGTGGATTTCATGGTCTAAGCATGAAGAAAGTTGGGTCAAAATTAGGCCAAAAAGCCAGCCTCTTCCTAGTTTCTGCCACCTCTCTCTCCCCGCCATCCCATCAGCCAACCAGAGCCACCATTAGCTTGTCTGCCACCAAATCCACCACACATTATCAGCGCGACCGCCAGCCGACCTCCACCACGTCTAGAACAACCGCCACTTCTTCCTCTCTCTCACTTCTACAAAATCCTTCTCCTTTCTTCATGATTGACTCCGGTCGCTGTTCTTCGCAGCAACGTCGCCAAAACCATCAGCTCAACCTCTTGATCACAACCGGATAACTACCTCCGGTAGCCTTCTCCTCCGCCTGTCTCCATCTTCTGCAACCAAAAACTATTGTTCATGTTTTGAAAATAATTAACACCTTGGGGTGGGCTGGACCGGTTTCATCCCAGCCCAAATGACTGGGCCTAGTCCGCCCACCCCCAAAAAGAAAAAGAAAAAGGATATGTTAAGCCGAGATCGACCTAACCCTACTTTCTTGGGATCGACCCAGTTACTTAGGCCAGCCTAGTTACTTGGGCTGGCCCACCTCACATATTTAATTATATAATATATTATAATATTTAATATTATATATTAAAAAAAAGAAAAAAAATCCAAAAACATTTCCAAAAAATTTCAAAAAAATCCTTTCAAAATAATTTATGATTTTCTCGCATGTGTTTTCTACCAATTTTGCTTAATATTGGACTATATTTTTACAATGTAAGAAACAAACTTGATATTAAAACACTTGGTTTTCTCTGAAATATTTCGAAAAAAAAATTTCAAAAAAAATCTTTAAACTTGTAAATTGATTCCTTTTTTCAAAAACAAAAACAAAAAAATAAAATTTTATTTATATGTATACGACATTATCCTAAAATGTTTTCCAATCATATTTTCATAAAAAATTGCATCTTTCTCATGTTTTGAAAATCCAAGAAAAAAAAGATATTATAACCATTTTATGACCATCCATTAGGGTTTGACCAAATTGTGAAAAAAAAAACCTTTTCCCAATCTTTTTTTAGGGCCCAGATGTAGACTTTAATATATATGAAGTGTAAACTTACATGATAAAGTACATCCTCAGGTGTTAAAGATACAAGGTGTAAAATAAATGTGATGCTAAAATTTTGATTTTAGAGCGGTTAGAATTTAACCTTATAAAGTAGACACTTTCTCATGAAAAGAGATATACCTTGAACCGTAGATGAGACTCACAAATAGAAACTCAACCTAAAACAACAATCAAAGAACAATGCAGCTTACCTTAGGTAGGGTGCACTGGGGGTGACGACTCCTTAACATTAATCATAATTTTATGATTAAACCCAAACTCATTTCCCTTCCCAACAACACAACACCTCATCAAGGAACACGATAAAAGTCTCATCATCGCCAATGACATCGCGGAGCACCCCGCGACACTTAGTTTCCAGCTTTTTTTTTAATACATGTTTTTATATAAGGATGTCATATGCAGGTCCTATAATTCTTGGTCCTAGTTTTTAGGGCTTTATTTATTCATTTTTATTTACAAGTAATAAAATTTTAAATAGTCTCCCGTATAAGGAAGGTGTTGCTGATTTTTTTTAAATAGAAATGTTATTACCTCTTTTAATCCTTTAATTTGTGTAGATACCAAAGGGAAAGTCATTAGTGCATAATATGGACATGAGCATTTCTAGTTCTTCTAGCATCTCTTTTGATAACCATGAGTCACTAAGTATCGACCATGAACATGCACCTAAGATATAGTTACCGTTTCCTGACGTAGGCTCGTCAAGTGCAATTTTGCTTTATAGAGAGGGTGTCCATTCTGAATGGGATTTATATACTTGGAAATACATTGCTTAGTGGAAACTCAAACACTAAATGCAAATTTGTTTTCCTTTCTTGCATGATTAAAAATAAACAACATTGCATAATTTTTGAAAAATTAATTTCAATTAATGAATGAAATTTTAAGTTTACAAATATGGATGCTGCTTATATGATAACATCAATAATGAAATTATTGATGAAAATGTTATTGTGTTAGTGGAGTCCAATTTCTAAAAATCTTGAATGAAAACCTATGATTGTTGCATGGTTTAGAAAGTTCAAGGTTATCATATACTTCATTTTTTTTCTTTTTATTATTTTAATTAGGTTAGTTTTTTTAATGTTAATGAACTAATTCTTTTACAAATTTGACATGCACGGAAAATTTTCACTAGGATAGAGTTGCAACGTTGTTGTTAGTAGGGTTTGAGAGAATCACAATGCAATTAGGTAAAATTGAACTATCAATGTCATATTTTTTTTTATTTAAATGTTAAAATTTTATTTTTTTTATTATCTTTATCAATAATTTATTTATACGATATAGGTTGCGTGATTTTTGGTATGAGGGGTAAAAAAAGCAAAAAAATATGCTAGAGAAAAAGTTCTTCCAAGCTATGGAAACGTGGCGGTTTGAAGGGATTTCAAACCTCCGTACATCTCAAAGGCTATATGAAAAGCTTATATCTAACACATGACATCTGAGCATTTCATCCGGTGGTAGCAGTCTAGGGCGGAGAACCAGAATATGGAGATTCATGGTTCAATTACTATCCACACTAGTGGATCCAATCTATTCATTTTGTATACAAAAAGAGTGGTAAGATTCTTTTTTATGACATCTATTTTTTTTTTAAATTGTTGTTCTATATGAATATGTTTAACTAACAATAATTTTTTTTTGTAGGCTATAATTCTTGAACGAGAACCAAGACTGATGAAGCTTTTTATAGAAACTCATATGCGAAATGATGATCGTCAGAAAGTCAGAAAGGGGTGCAACGACTCATGGATATCCAAGTTCAAAAGTTCATGGTAAGTTGGATTTCAATAGCTTTTTATTAAGTTATTATTTTTTTAAATTAACTAATTGGTTTTTTTTTTATTATTATCAAGGTAACATATACAACTTGATTCCATGAGAGATACGAGGATACTCCTTCGACCTATCTGGAACACGATCTGGATTTATGGTTTGAAGCATTTAGTAAACCTGATAGAAATTGGGTTTACAGTATCTCAAACACTGCAATCGAGGATTTGCGGACAGGTCGTAGTGTATTGACTGTTGGTTTATTGCAATCGAGTTCAAACTCTCAATCTCCAAAGTTCCAGGCAATTGTACAACAAGTTAAAGCTCAATTGACCCGACTTACTGCTGAGACATAACAACTTAATGCTGAGACAATTGAACTTAGACTATTGTACATAAAGTTGTTGTCAAACATAGGTGGTACATGTTTTTCATCTTATTGCCCACACGGTCTCGGTGAGGATCCAACTCCTCCTCCTCCTGCAACTTTTATCCTTTAGATGAATTGTATTCAACTTGATAATTTTTAAATTTGTAATAAATATTTGATTTTCCTTTTTATTTTAGTTTTAGTTCTTTAAATTTTTTTAGTCTGTTTATTTGATTTTTTTTTAAATATTACAGATAGATTTATCGATTGAATAAGTCTGACATAAAGTTCTTGAGAGTTGAAAAATATTACATGAAATGCCACTCATCATTATGCACAAAATCACCGACGGACTAAATCCCTCATAGAGTTTCAAAGAGTTCAAAAATATTACATGACCTTGCCACTAGCAATATGTTAATTACTGATGGTTTCAGTTTATCGGTAATATGAAATAAATCACTAATGAAAATTAAAAAAATTTTCTTTGTTGGTGATATAACATACTCACCAATAAAATTACCGATGAAATGGTGGTGGTAAAGTTTTTTGTTTGGCGCACTTTTTCCATCTGTAAATTCATCGATGTTTATATTACTGACGGAATGATCGATTATAAGTTTTATTTATGAATAGTAATTGTTTATGATTTCGTCAATAAATATTTTTTCTACCAGAATTAGTGTCTAAATACCAACGAAACAATCCATCGATAATATGCAAAATTCTGGTGGTGATTAGAAGGTGCCATATCAAGAACCTCTCTCTTGTAATTAAACATGGTAATATTTTTAGTCATTACTAGTTGACTTTAATTCAATTTCAATTTGTATTCTTATTATCCAAATATTTAAAGAATTGAGGATAAAAACGAGTTATGATAATTTTCATTTGTGCTACACTGTCGAGCCTTTTTTTTCTTAAATTAAAAATGATTTTGAAGTAGCGCAAATGCTTTTTGAAAAAGAAAAAAGATATATGATTCAAGTCATAGACCGAATTGGGTCAAACAAGTTGGTTTTATTTTAATCAGATGATAAAAAAAGTAAAGACAACAAATAGACCAAATTAAAAAAAAATGATAATGATAACCTGAAAAAAAAGTATATTTTTTATAAAATGGGATAAATAATATAGCTCAATTCTAAACCCATTAAATACAGAAGGAAAAAATTAGATAAAAAAACAGCTCGAGTCAATTCGAGTTAGCATCAAGGGATATGCCAACCTGGATTAAACCACCAAACCCGTAGCCCAAATCATGAGATCAAGATAACTTGGTAGAAAAGAAAACATAAAAAATCATAAATCTAAAAAGAAAATAAGGAAAAAAAATGATGTCAACAAGCATTAACATTTTAATCCCATGACCCAAGGCATTAGACCAGAAGTGTCCTCCCTATAAAAATCACGAAGTCCAATTCTGAACCAATTAAATGTTGAAGGATTAACTTGGAAAAAATATCAATTACATAAAAGGGTCTAAAATAAAAATGACAATTAAAAGAATGGAGATTAAATTTGAAATATAAAATAAATTTTATTTTTTATTAAAGGGTAAAATTGAAAAGATAAATTATTTGAAAAAAGGACAAAAGAAAATCAAAAGAATGAGGATCAAAATTGAAATAATTTTTTTTCGATTGAAGGATGAAATTGAAACAAAAATCAACTCAACAAAAGACCCCAAAAAAATCAAAAGAATAAGGACTGAGTTGAAAAAAAATGTAATATATGGCAAATTGGGATAGAATGATGAAATTGAAAAAAATAAAATTTCAACAAAAGAACCAAGAATAAAAATTAGAAATTAAAAAAACAAGAAATGAAGTTGAAATGCCAATAAAGAAGGCCAAGTTGTAATTTTTTAGGAAGGAAAAAGAGAGAGAGAGAAAAAAGCTTATTAGCAACAAACTAGACCACCACCGTTGACATGCGTAGCATTATTAGAAAAATGATGCAAAGACGCTTCTAATGACCCACAAAAGAGCATTTTTGGATGTTGAGAGGCATTGTTTATGCCTAACCTTTTTGTTTTATTTTTTATATTTGGTCAAATACAAAATTACTCTTAAATTGTCTTGATAATAACAAGAAAATCATTGGGAAAGGATGAAAAAGCCCCTTAATACTAGTTTTATAACTTTTCTTTTCATTTCACTATGCATTGTTTTATATATATATTTAGTAAAATACCAAGTTACCCCTCAACTGAATTAATAATAATAATAAAATAATTGTGAAAATACTGAATTGCCCCTTGATGACAATTTTTTTTTTTTTGCTTTCAATAGTCTTTTGGTCATTTAACTATGCATTTGAAACAAAAAATAATTTATTTATCCCTAATTAATTTGGTGATGATAAATGAAACTTATGAAAAGACCTAAATTTTTGTAGAAGGTAGTGTTAGGTTTCATGAATGGAAAGACAAAACTATAATTACATTTATAGTGAATAGTGATTTCATGTTTTAGATTTTGTTAATATAAATAATAAATTATTATCAAATTAAATGAAATTATTTTATATCAAATGAAAAAAAATGATAGAGAGAAAAGTCCTCTTTTATAAATTAAAAGGTACGTGCACGTTAATAATTTCCTTGGATATACGATTTGGTTGTGTCTTATTAATCTTGGATATGGACATAAGAGGCATTTTAAGATTAAAATTCTCCCTTTGAATTATCTTTTCCCCGCAACTTATTTTCCATCTAGTTATTTCCCCTTCATCTTCTCTCTCTCTCTCTCTCTCTCTCACACACACACACACACACACACACACTAACAACAGCACAAAACATCTAATTAAAGTTCCAATATCCTTATTCAAATAAAGATATCACTCTTATAAGTGATCACAATTGTTTATTTTATATCTCCTCCACGTCACAAAACACTAAAAGATTGTATACTTAACACTAATTATATCAAAATATATAATTGAATATTATACTTAAATTGAAACAATGTTTAAGTAATTAGAATATGATTTGCTTAGAAATTTATTACTGTAAAGGATTAATTATTTGTTCTTAAGATTTTATTGCACATCTCTTTATGCAAATAAAATAATATCAATAAATCTTTCATGATTCCAACAATAATATCATTTTTAAACAAAGTTCATGAACTTTGAAAAATATAACTTGACATCTCTACTACAATATAACCTAAGCTCTAGAATATAAAGAAAAAATAGAAGAAAAAGATAGAGCTTGAAACTAAAGAGAATAAGCTAAAAAACTAAGTCAAAGAAGAGTTTGGAAATCTATTAAACACTCTTTCATTCAATTTCTTTTTATAATGTATTTTGGAATCAAAATTGATATAGAATAAATTATGATAACCAAAATTAATTCTCTCCATTTATCAGCTTTACTAACCTATCACAAAATAAAATTAATTTGACTATTTTTAGCTTTAAAATATGACTTTTTTGTATTAAATATGTATTAACTTTAAATTATGAATAAAAACTTTTGATGTTTTTAAATAACAAAAAAGGATTAACTCTTTCAACCAGGAACTTAGACTTTAACTTGGGTCAACCACTGGATCTTGACCTAGATTAAGTTTAAAAATTATTATATTGTTTTTATCATTAAAATAAATAAATAAAAAACATGCTGAACATGATTTGGCACTAAAAAACAATGAAGAATGCCACCCATGAAAATGAAAATAACAATTGAGTGAAATTCAAAATCATTAATGTATTTCGTACAAGGAGGTGAGACTTAAATCAGGAATAGGTTTTTTTTTTTCTTCTTCTCATATTTGTGTGTATAGTCACTTATATAAACACCACACATATGTTGAAATTAGAGTAAATTATTTTAATTTTTGTATTTTTTTTATAATTTTGCAAACGAATCCTTATAGTTTTTAACTTTTGATCAAAATTATAGTTCTTTTTATTTTTTATTTTTTATTTTTTGAGTTGATGATATGTGGGAAATTTTTGCATGCCTCATGTATCATCTTGATATGTAATTGTTTTTTAATATTTCTCCGTATGTCTTATGTATTCATGGATTTGATGTTGTTATTTTTTTCTCTTTTCTTTCTGCATCATCGTACAAGGTTTTTATTGCAACTTTAATGCTTACTATTTTGAGCTTTATTATTCTTCAACCAACGCAATTTCAAGTCATATTTCTTGTGCTCACATATTCTACAGTCTGCAGAGAGGCCTTCTGTGGTCGCTGAAATTGTTAAGCTTTGCAGGACAGTAGAGTTTTAGTTTCACGTTTTTCATGATAAATAATGGATCGATCATGTCTCGGTCATCCGCATCTCTCTTCACCGCGGGTTCATAAATATTTTTTAATATTAAAAATATATTCTAACAATGATAATCTAAAATAAATCGAGTTAAATCTACTAAAATACAACTTGGATTATAAAAACTAAAAAAATAAAAAATAAAAAGAAATTATAAAATTTAAGGTCTTTTAAATATTACTATAGTTTTATTTAAACATATAAATTTGTAATGAATATTTGGATTTTATATTATTCATTTTTATATATAGTTGGATTTTATACAAATCTATTTTTTTTCTTTTTTTGTTCAAAAGATTTTTTTAAAATATATTTTTTAATTATTACTGACGGACACAATATGTTGGTACATTCCAGAGAGTTTGAAACAATTTACTTCATATACCACTACAACACTGTTAAATCATTGACAGAATAATTCCGTTGGTATTTTACAGAGGGTTGAAATAAAATTATAATAAATACCACTACCAATCACCAATGAAATAATTCTGTCGGTATATTAAAACGGGTAATTATTTTTGACGCGCATTGTTTGTCTGTAAAACCACTAGTGTTTTTTTTACCGACATAAATGCTGACAGAAATGAAATTACTGATGAAAGGTTTACTGATGGATGATTTTTCTTTGTATATCTGTTAGTAAAATTTTAGCCGATAGAATTATAGTATAAATACCAATAATTTTTTTTATTAATTAAACTATTAAATATAATAATAATAGGTCGGTTCGAGTTAGATAATACAAATATTAAAAAGTGATTGAAATTGTTTTTTTTTTGCCCTAGAAAGTGTCGCAAAGAATGGTTTCTAGAAATGATTGGTAAATCGATAAGACAAAAAGTACTTCTTTGCCTTCAAATCCTTCAATAAATGCCCTTCTATTATCTTTTTTGCACATCAATTATTGTTGTTCTAGTTGGTGGATTAATTATTCCATCATAAATAACTTGTCAATACTTGTTAGATTTTAAAAGCTTTTTTTAATAATATGCTCTAATGATCATAATGTTCATGAAATGGTTTATTAAATAAAGTTTTCGAAAGCCATGATTTTTTTTTTTTTTTATGGGTTTTTGGTTGTTGGAGTAGTTGTCATTGTTAAAGGAGAACATGTTGCTATGTTTTAAAGCTGTCACTACCAATGTGTTGTGGAGGCTGATCTACTGCCATGAAAGGTCGCTATTATTATTGTATTTTGGAGGCTGATAGGCTGCTATAGAAAACACGACCCGTGAAAATAACAAGTGAGTGAAATTTGAAGTCATTAGTGTATTTCGTACAAGGAGGTGAGACTTAAATCAGGATGGAAATAAAATAAAAATAATTTTTTTTCATATTTGTGTGTATAGTCACTTATATAAACACCACACATATGTTGAAATTAGAGTAAATTATTTTAATTTTTGTATTTTTTTTATAATTTTGCAAACGAATCCTTATAGTTTTTAACTTTTGATCAAAATTATAGTTTTTTTTATTTTTATTTTTATTTTTTGAGTTGATGATATGTGGGAAAGTTTTTCATGCCTCATGTATCATCTTAATATGTAATTGTTTTTAAATATTTCTCCGTATGTCTTATGTATTCATGGATTTGATGTTGTTATTTTTTGTCTCTTTTCTTTTGCATCATCGTACAAGGTTTTTATTGCAACTTTAATGCTACTATTTTGAGTTTTATTATTCTTCAACCACAGTAAGGAGGTCATGATGCGTTGACACACATTAATATTTTTTTTAAAAAATTATTTAAAAATTTAAATTTACCAAACTATCATTGACAAAATCTAAAAATAACAACTGAACCAGTAAGAAAAAAGCAAAATACCCTTGCGAATAACCTTTTTTTTTTTCAAAACAAAAGGTTAATTTCGTTATTTTACTTTTTTTTTAAAGAAAAAGACAGAGAAACCTCTCTATGCATGTATATTTCTTTATCTTCCAATTATAAACTCAATTACCAGTAAGAAAAAAGCAAACTACCCTTGCAAATCGTATTTACATTGTTTCAATCCATAAGTTTTTTTTTTTTGTATAAGGCTGCAATAGAAGATTGAACTCAATTACTTTTTTTGTAATGATAAAATTTTTTTAAATTATTTGTTGTGTAGTCATGTATAGACTAGTTAGTACATTTATGCTATGTCATAACTAGAGGAGTTCATGGATACTCTTAGGTTGAGTTTGAGTTAATTGTATCCAATCTAACTTCTAATATTTTACAAATTATAAACTCCACCGATTCAAATTTTTTTTATCCAAGCAAGTTAGATATATCGGGTCAGGCTGATTTTTATGTGGATATTGTAGATATCCACAAGTTAGGCTTGCTAATTTTCATGGGTTGTATTTAATTAGAATTGAAATTTAAGCTCAATAAATGAGCCAAAAACATGTTATAAGTTTTTTTAAAAAAACTTGAGGCTTAATACATCAAATGAATCAATTAACTAAAATGGAGGAATTAATTGAAAAAAAAGGACTTAAAATATAACATACAGGGAGATAAAAGAATAAGAGGTTTAGTGGAGAGAGAGAGAGAGAGAGAGAGAGAGAGAGAGAGAGAGAGAGAGATAGAGAATTTAAA
>Ga0307515_10008438_pt1 | contig 20086 bp, 28 predicted proteins | sample 17_EM_MG_FD_194513 | JGI IMG/M metagenome (GOLD analysis project Ga0307515, IMG submission 194513) | Populus trichocarpa ectomycorrhiza microbial communities from riparian zone in the Pacific Northwest, United States - 17_EM | ecosystem: Host-associated > Plants > Roots > Unclassified | place... | reverse complement strand
TTGCTTGAAGCCATAGTGATTGGTAGGACCGTCGCTAGACACCACCTTTCTGTACCCTCTATGAAACAAATATATCCTTTGGAAACCGTTGAAGGCACGACCGCCAAAGGCTTCTTAAGGGTCAAAGCCAAAGTTCAAAGGATCACTCGGTGGCCATCTTAGCCAAACGCGCAATGATTTACGTTTTTACGTAGAGTGAACCGCTTTCAAACTTGCGAGGAAGGTCGGGTTCCGCTCTCGTCGACCTTGCCCATAGTGATCCGTTCTCTCGCCATGCTCAAACGACCACGGGATATTTTCGATTCACCCAGTTCGTCATCACCGCCGAGCACGAAACGGTTCCAGTCCGGGTCATTCTCGTATGCAAGTTCGTCGACGTTCTCATCTCCGTTGAAAGGGTTCGCGACCCCCAACGGTCACTCCATCCCTTCGGACTCGCCATCCAATCCGTTCAGTCTGAAGGTTGCGCATGTTCTCGTCCTTCCCATTGCACTCAGGACTTCCAAACACCTCGAACTACGCTTTCAACTCGTCCACACGGAACCCACCACGTCCAAACGGGTGTCCAAATCCGCATCCTATCGATCTCTACAGAACCACATCTACAGGACTGTCCTGGTCCCGCCAAACTACTCGTTTAAACTGCTGTACAAGCTGATCTTGTTTCTGTTCGACCTCGATTCCAGTCCCGAACATGTCTTTGAGGTTCAGGGGGATGTTGAGATGTATTCTGCTTCGGCGAACAAACTGGGGTGTGTTAAGAAGGGGAAGACGAAGGTCAAGCTCTCCAGGAACTTTGATGACCAGTTGAAAGCGGAGAAGGGGAAAGGGAAGAGGAAAGCCAAGGCCCCCAGGCCTATGGACGGAGTGGAGTGGGAGGGTGAGGATGATTATCATCTCGGAAGGGTGTGGCCACAGGGCATCGAAGAGTCAAAGAAAGCTATCCTTTATGTGCGATTCACTACCCCATTACACCCTACCACTGCGACTAAATCCATTCCATTCCCCAGCATCATGATCAGATGGACTCCGTTCACATCACACTAAGCAAGTCCGACTTCGAGAGGAAGAAGAAGTCCAGGACGAACAGGCCGTTCGTGATAAACGCGCAGGACCCCGAGGGACCCGTCGGGGATTGCAGCGTATGGAACCGGGGTCGAAATTTCGAGCGGTTTCTAAACCAAGTCATGAACGAAGAGAAAGAGGAGGAAGAAGAGGGCTCTGACGATGACTTCGATATCATTCCCCGCTCGGACACCCCTACGGACCCCTTCTCCCTCATCACACCCCACCCGAGCGAACCTCTTCTTCAGAAGAGGCTGGAAAGCGCAAAGAGGAGATTGTCACGGGAGTTGCCTGCGAAGAAGAGTGGTGACGAGAGTAGCAGTAGCGAACCGAGTTCAGAGGAGGATGAGATAAGGGCCCGGAAGCCAAGGAGTGTGCAGGGGGAAGAGGACGAGAAGGAGAAGGATTATTTTGTTGACGATTGGGATCCATTTGGTGATGAGGCAGAGTTATGAGGTGCTGGTCAGCCGTACATAACGTGTTACTAGGATTTTCTATCTATTTGTATTTACTATACAGCGTGGATGCCAGCCTATCAGTTCAAGCAACGGGAGCCCTAGAGGGGTATTTGACTTGATGCGCAGGTTCACCAAGACTACGCTTTGATTTCGCGAATTCGAACGGAGTCCTCGATTCTCGCAGTCCCACACTTGGTTGACAGTATAACGTCAGCTGCGCCGTGGGCAGGACTGTGAAGTATTCGGCGTCTGACAATGACCCCGCGGAGTATTTAAACCCAAGACCCCATTAAAACCCCACTCGTCTCTCACCATGACCATAGTCACCATCAACGACCTCGCGCAAGAGCTGCTCGACGCGGTCATAGACGAAGTGGGAAATTTCACCGACGCAAAGGCTACCCCCAGCGAGCGAAAGCTCGGGACGCAGACCTTGAAATCGTGTTCTCTGGTTGCGAGGGCATGGTTACCTCGAGCGCGGCAGTACCTCTTTCACGAGGTTGAATTCGCGTCCATGGACCTCTTCAACCGATGGCAAGCGGTCATCTCCCACGGAGAAACCAGCCCCTACGGTTTTGTGCAAACGCTGCACTTCCGGGAGAAGACTGACCAATGGGTTACCCCTGAGGCCTTCAGTCGAATCCTGCCGCATCTGGCTACTTTCCCGAGGGTGGAGAACCTCATCTTTACCCAATACGATATCACACCCCTCGTCTTGCCGCTTCAACAGGCCTCAGTATCCTCATTTCTCGAGTCCATCCGGTACTTGGAGGTCGATTCGATGGCCATGGATACCCCCAAGGAACTTTTTGCCTTGATCGACTGCTTCCCCCACTTGGAGGACCTAAATCTAGGTCACGGACGGGTACGACGCCATCACGAGAGGGGGATGTACCCCGAGAAGGCTGTCGAACGCTTCCGCGGCCGTCTTTACATAAATGGCCGGGATCGCGAGGACGACGTCTTCCTGAAGGGGCTGGTCGCTCGCCCGGTGCGCTTCCAGGAGGTTCGGCTCATCGAGAGTCCATTCCGTCAACCACTATGCGACCTGGTTGCTGCATGCGCCCCCACTCTTAAGAGACTTCAGGTCTTAGCGCCAATGAGAGGTATGCGAATTCTGGCCGCTCAGACAATTCCTGCAGGCTAACGAATTACGACAGACCCCGGAATACCTCTCGATGGGGACCAGAATCCACCCTCCGAACCCTCGCCAACGGATCGGCCACTCGTCGACCTTGGTCCGTGTGTCAGACTACAGAGGCTCCGGCTGAGCACGAGGGATCTAAGCAAATTGGATGACTGGATTATACCAATGCTCCACACCATCACCAAAGTGCCTGAAGTGCTCACACTCCACGAAGCACCGGTGTTCCAATCCTATGGAATCGAATTCCTACACAATGACGCGTGGGACGAGGTAGATGCTTGTCTAGAAGCACTCGCAATAAAGGCGGTGGAACAGGGTCACGAATTAAAGTTCGTCCTCACGACTGGGGTCTTTGGTACTGCGCAGTGCGAACGCAAGTTTCGGCCAAGGCTTTTATCTTTCGCGGAAAAAGGGACCTTTGTGGTTTTACGTAGTCCACCCACCTACAGTTATGCAAGGGGCCCTTTCTGAACCCGTGAGCCTTTTTCCCTCCTCGAGTTTGTGGTATCGTTTTGATGCTTAGTCCAGGGAAATGCTGCGCCCCGGTTGATTTTTTGCGCCCATTCACCGGATTTTCCAGAGAAAATGTAGATTGCCTAGGTTTGTCATATGTATCAACATGTCCTTAGAATGTACGCTTGACGACCACATGTCCACAAAGGGCTCCATCTGAATGGGTGGCCAAAGCGATCGAGACGGAAACAAAAGCGTCCGAAGGCAGGACGCGCCTGGCTTCCGTTTTGAGTTGGTTCTCAACCACAACCGTTGACCCCGGCGAAAGAGAACCGCCTCCCTCTCTTTGACCGGCCCGTTTAACATATAAACGGCGCATTTCCCTTCTCTTTCTCCCTTCCTTTCCTTCTCCAACACCAGCACAGTCATCCACGATGAAACTCAAGTTTAACCTGTTCGTCAATCTCGGCGTCATTGCTTCCGTTGTCACACCCGGTGCGTATGCTTGGGGAGCCGCAGGTTAGCCCGGTTTTGTTCTCTTGAAAGAAAATATAACGGAGTGATGCCGACCTACAGGACATGAGATCGTAGCAACGATAGCTCAGATACATCTTTATCCAAACGTCCTCCCCGTCCTTTGTTCCATCTTGCACCCACCAGGCCAAGACGCTGAAAGTCCAGGCGAATCTGCACAGTCTTGCTCTCTATCGTATGTTGCGACGTGGGCCGACAAGTTCCGGTATCTTATGCGCTGGTCCGGACCCCTCCATTACGTCGGCGGCAAGGGCGACCATCCTCCTCAGCAGTGCGTATTCCCCGGACCCAACGGCTGGAACGGCCGCGAGGGAATCAACGTTTTGGGTGGTGTTCGGAACACCACTGGGTTGTTGGCCGAGTGGGTTGAATCCGGAGGACCTGAGGCTGATCCCGTCGCGGAAGAGGCTCTTAAGTTCTTGATCCATTTCCTCGGTGACCTGCATATGCCTCTGCATTTGACGGGTCGTGACCGCGGTGGTAACAGCGACAAGGTCAGATGGGATGGGCGTATCACGAGTGAGCAGTTTTTACCCGTCGACCAGGGATTGGATGCTAATTATACCCGCCTCTCTTGCATAGAGTTCCATTCCATGTGGGACGGTCTTATCGTCGCCAAAGCCATCCGCACCACCCCGCATAACTACACAAAACCTGTACCTGAACACGAGATTGAGAAGCACCTTCGAGGAGCTATCTATGATCCTTTGATTCGGAAAATCGTGATCGATGGTATCGGCGGAAGGTGGCAGGATGAGGTTAACTCGTGGCTTGAATGTCCCGGCCAACAGGATCCAGAACCGCTCCCGCTGTGGCAACAGGCGAAACAACTTGTCGTTGGGGGGGCTTGGAAGCCTAGTGACACCGACGATGAGGCTGTGTGCCCTTACCATTGGGCGAACCCAATTCATCAGATGAATTGCGACTGGATCTGGCCCAAAGAGATGGATGAGCCTCCCTATGGTGGCCCGTCGTCGCCGAAGTTTGGTCCGCTTGGGGGACGGCCATCACACCCTTACCTGGAGTTGGACACGCCCGAGTACGGAGGGAAGATCGCGCGCGAGTGGGTCGTGGAGAAACTGTTCGCAATGGCCGGGATTCGCTTGGCTGCTATTCTCAACTACCTTTTCGCCGTCGAGGAGCTTCAGTCGAGGGATGGATCATGATGCCTCAAGTTTTCGTCGTGTATAATATACTCACAGCCCTTACCGTCCGCCGTGTTCGGCTCCTGCTTGACGCTGCGTATATATCAGGTCGGCCGGTTGGCCGCACATTCTAATTATGCCTAAGATTGTCAACCAAGGCGCTCCCCCTATTCCAGCTAGATGTATGTTGGTCAATGCTCGCATTGCCTGCCCAAATGACATTGCCAAGTCATGTAGCCCGGAGCTCACGGAGCGACCCTTCGCCTCGTGGGTTGCGGGCCTGAAATCCAGGGAATCAGCAAGAAAGTTTACGAACTGTATTCCATGCCCCCCGGCTCTGCAACACACTCTTGTGCTCAACAGCGTTGATTATCGCTGATTGGCACTATAGGCGACCCCAGCCTGCTATTCCACTTTCTTTCTCCCGACAATCAGGTGCCGAAGTTCCTTTACATAACCTATTCACTCCCTTCCACCCACGATTCCGACCACCGGTGTTGTCGTTTCTGTATCAGAGTTTCGTGGCACCGGTCTCAACACCCGGCTGTCGGTCATATTTTCCGTTTTCCGTCGTCAAGGTTATTTTTAGTGCCTGACCTTCAGGTCCCGGCGCCAAATCGATTGACCCTGCTGAGCCAGAGATAGTCTGAGACCCAGCTCCCATACAGGTCCGCTGGCACCCCCGATAAGTGGTAGAAAGGTACGATCGCCAACCCGGACCAAATTTGGGTTCAAAACCCCCCGAGATATGATTTTTTCCGGTGTCCTTCAATGGCATCCGATAGATAAGTCTGGGGTTGCCTCGAGGGGTACCGGTAGTTATTTCCTTACGGTTTCGTTAATATTCATCCCTCGACGGCGATCTAAGAGCCTATGTACGTTCTCGCCGCACAGAATTGAATGAGTGCGGTCACGATGTGGACTCCGTGGCTGGCACCCGCTCGTGCAGAGATCATCTGATGACTCGATCGGTACCTCGTGCTAAGTAGTTGTTGTTGCCTTCCGGAATGGGAAGAAGGTCCCTGGCGTGCCTGGGTTGCTACCGTGGATCATCGGTAAGTACTTATTCTGGGGGCGTGCTGTATACGTCGACCGATTGTGCCCTCATGAAGGGGTCTGATGACACCCCCGGTTACGCGACTGGCGGACAGATTTTGAAATTTGATGTCCGATGCTAAAAGACTCGACGACGGCGGGCCATTGATGGTCGGTGGGGGCCCGAAGCCCCGAAACAACGCCGCTTCTGGTTTATCGCTCCCTCTCACCGACAACGGAATGCACAGTCCTTCGTGGCAACGACTACCGCCTCAATTTTTCGGTCAAGGGAGTTCCCACGGGTGACCACGTTCCAATTAATTCTTCCACCGTATTCGCGTTCTGGGTTCCCACCCCTCGCGCCTGCCGGCAACCTCTCCGCGCTCTCAGATGCTGTATACGATTGAATTGGATGTGATGCGCACCCTCAGTGCGTGTCCATCGATATCGCACCGGTATGAGCCCCCAGGAATCCAAGACCAGCCTAGAATTACGTGATGGCGATGATTTCCTTGGTCACCGAGTTTTCCGAATCATCGGGATACTCGACCTGCCGCAGTGAATCCCCACGCCGATACACGTTGGAGATGTGACACACCGGACCTAAGGATGTGCTGTAATTCTTTGGGTGGACTGTCCCAGTTCTTCGAGTTGCTTTGCCTCCTCGAATTTCGCAATCAAGAAGGTTTTTCCACGTTTACAAACATGCTTACTCGGTTTCATTTCGAGAATGGAACGCCGGCGACCGATCGGACGTGCCTTGAACCAATCTCAGTTCCAGTTTCCTTCCGCCTCACGCAACTGCGACGGCCGCTCTTTAACCTGCCACCACAATGTATGTCGTTTCATCTCCCTCAATCACTGATTTCTCTCGTCCGCTGTCCAGATTCCAGGAAGGCGACAAGTCCTCATGTCGATCGCCTGGAGTAATGGCATGTGTTCGGAAGCGGTGGGAAATTTCACGTCAGAGGGGGCCGTCCACGAGGCGGATGAGAAGTAAAACCACAATCACACCCTTTGTCTACGCATCTCGGATCAGGGACGAGGTCTTTGCCTCAAGCTCGCGGGGCTAATACGGTGAATTGAGCCTGCGATTCCGACGCTGAGGTCCGCGGGTACGGTACGGCCAAGGAGCTTACTCTGTTAAAATTAAATCAGGGTGGCGTTCATGTCGTGAGCATGCCGGTCAAATTGTAAAAAGGTCTCATTGGGGACCAAGCGTCACGTCAGACTGTTGTTATATTCCTACCGGCACCTGTGCCAACTTATTGAGATCGCACCGCCGTAGATTATGTAGAATAGGACGTGAGGACAAAGGATGGATGACGTTGGGAGACTTTTCCCGGAAAGGTCCACTGGCGGCCCCGGCTCGTTTCTGACAGATCCAGGGGTGGGACTTCTTGCGCAGTTGGTGAACCGGTGGGAGGTTGTTGCTATTGAAAGGTGATGGCGGGTGCGTTGGTGTAGATTCATCTCCGGCAAAAAGCCCCACTTATAGTACATATCCACAGTTCGTTTGGGGGTACACAGATTACGACGGGGGATGTGTGTCCCGTAAAACATTGCGATTGGGGCGAAAATGGACGATTGAAGTCAGGCACAATCAATGGTGCCGAGGGGTGCCGGAGTGACCGGCCGGTGGTTTCGGGGTCCCCGTTGTTCTGGGTTGTGCCTTGGGTGCGTAGGCGCCAAGTCTGGACAGATGCGATATCTAGTGCTGCTCTCTGCCAAGTCCCACCCTTCCCCCTCCCGCCGTCCTCACCCTCCCCCGCCTCCTCCGCCTTCGTCGTCCACAGCAATCTTCCCAAAAAATGCAGGGACGAGAGCTTTCGACGGCCGACGCTTCTTCTCGCCCCCAGACTTCCTCCCAAAGGCCGACGACCTCGGGTGGGTATTATTCCACCAGTCAGGGAACTGACTACACCTACTCGAACGACTACTCCATCGAAGAAGAGGAGAGCGAAGACGAAGACGTTTTTGCCTATGTACCCCCCACCACCGCCGACCAACAAGCCGGTGTTCCGCCCTCAATTCTCCAGTCTCCAGCGAGCCCACCCAATGATTCAGCTTCTCCGCGACATGTAACTTTTCCCGCCCCAGTATTCGACCCCTTGGCCTCTCCTCAAGGCCCAGGTCAATCCAACGCGCTCTCGAACCTGCTGCTTTTACATCAGCAAGCACTCAACCCTCCCCCAACGGGCGTAGTCGAGACTCCTCCTTCCACCGACTCGCAGGATGCGGTCGACGACCCATACCGACTTCGGCGTATTGTGCCGCAAACTCCTCTCTCAATAGACGGTCATTCGCTTTCTCAGTACGAAAGTACTAAGGTCAGCTCGCGACGCGGCGACTTTACCCTCACGTCTGGCAAAGAAAAAGTGCGGGTAGAGGAACCAAACTATGGGGATTCGAGCGGGAAGACTCATTCGATGTCTGGACTCGAGAGCTCGGCGAGCATGATTGACACCGAAAGTCGGACTGAGTCAATAAAGTGAGTCTCCACTTCCCCCGTCACAGCGCTTTTCGGTATCGCCACTGGTCAAAGCGTGTTCCCTGGTGATCCCCGTTACTGACTGACCCTCGTGTGTAGGATGGGCTTCGATTTTGACACTTTGGGTGACGAGGAGGATGACAGCCCATTCCCAGAGGTTCGGGCATCAGTTTCCAACATTGACGATCCAGAGATGCCCGCGATGACGATACGGATGTGGTTGATTGGTCTCGTCCTTTGCCTCATCTCTGCGTATGTTTCGTCGTACATACAAGCAATCCTTCTCACCTGACACGCCTGTTCTTAGGGCTCTGAACGTTTATTACACCTTCCGATCGCCGGCACCGGCGGTAGCCCCTCTCGCCCTAGTTCTGATTTCATACCCAATTGGCAAATTCTTGGCTTTCGTCGTCCCAACCAAGACCTACCGGCTACCGAGGTGGCTTGGTGGAGTGGAATTTTCTCTCAATCCTGGACCCTGGAACATCAAGGAACATGTGTTGGTGTTCATTATGGCCAACGTCGCTGTTACCCCTCCGTACGCCTTGAACGCCATCGTGGTCCTTGAGGTCTTTTACGGCGTCGCTCACGGCTTCGGCTTTGATATCACACTTGTATTGGCTACGCAGCTGACTGGGTTCGGCTTGGCCGGACTCTGTCGACGATTCCTTGTCTGGCCCGCTAGTATGGTGTGGCCCCAGAACTTGGTTGCCTGCACTTTGTTGAACACTCTCCACGCCGAAGAGGACGAGGAAAGCGGGGGTATTAGTCGGTACCGATTTTTCATGTACCTTCTTGGAGGAACCTTCCTTTTCTTCTTCATCCCTGGTAAGTTCATCGACGACACTTTCGGAACTCCTCGCCCGTCATTTCCTAATATTATCCATTCAGGGTTCTTGTTCACTGGTCTCTCGGTATTTTCGTGGATTTGTTGGATCGCCCCGAAGAATGTCCCCGTCAACCAGCTCTTTGGGGTGTCTACCGGTTTGGGAATGAGCGTCGTTACCTTTGACTGGTCACAGATCACATGGATTGGAAGCCCCCTTATGGTCCCATGGTGGGCTGAGGTTCACGTCTTCGCTGGGTTTGTTATCTTCTACTGGATCATGGTTCCCATCCTTTATTATACCAACGTAAGTCGCGCACAACTGAACCGCCGACGTACTTATCAACAGACCTTTGGCAGGCGTGGCATTTGGCACATTTCCCCATATCCGCCAATGTACTTTATGACAAGTTCGGCGACGAATACAACATCACTCGGGTACTGACATCCGAGGACAAGTTCGACATGGATGCCTACAACAACTACTCTCCCCTGTATCTCCCAGCGACTCTTGCGATGACTTACCTTATCGCGTTCACCCTCTCCACTTGCGTTCTCGTCCATACCCTGTTATACCACGGGCGCACGTTGATCAATGGCTTCAAGAGGATGAAGGTCGAGAAGGACGATATCCATGCCAAACTGATGAGGAACTACCCCGAAGTTCCTGATTGGTGGTATGGTATAGCATTCGTTGCCTTTTTTGCCTGTGCGATCATCGCGATGGAGGTTTGGAAAACCGGTGTTCCAGTTTGGGCGTTGCTACTAGCGGTCCTATTGCCAGTGATATACGTGCTACCCAGCGGATTCATCTATGCGATGACGGGCCAAACGGTGAGTATGACTGTCCGCCAGTAACCCTCCGACTAATCACCAATCCTGCACGCAGATTTCCCTCAACCTCGTTGCACAAATCATCCCGGGCACGTTGTTACCCGGTAACCCTCTGGCAAACATGGTAAGTCGCTTATCCGGTTTCGGGTCTGGCCAATAATTAACCACGCGATATCAGGTATTCAAGGCTTATTCCGTGCAAACCCTGGCGGGAGCAACGCTCTTTGTCCAAGATCTGAAGCTTGGTCACTACATCAAAGTGCCACCACGATCTACGTTTATGGGTAAGAATTCCCTATCACCTATCCCAATCCTGCCGCTGATTCGGAAACAGTCCAACTGATTTGCACATGCTTGGCTACTTTTGTGCAAGCTGGGGTGAAACGATGGATGTTCGCCAACATCCCTGATATCTGTCAAAAGGGCCAGAAAAGCTCATTGACTTGCCCGCACAATCAGGTCTTTTACACTGCCTCCGCCATTTGGGGCTTGGTTGGACCGAAGCGTCAATTCGGACCTGGGTCGGTTTATTATCCGTTCTTATACGCCATCATCATCGGCGCCTTCCTGCCAATCCCCTTCTGGCTATGGCAACGGTGGCATCCCAAGTCTAGGGTCAAATATATCAGCACCCCGATTGTCCTGAACGGCGTCGGGTTTATTCCTCCGGCTACCGGCATCAACTACTCTTCGTGGTTCGTGGTCGGGTTCATCTTCCAATATTGGATCAGACGGAGGAACTTTTTGTGGTGGTCGAAGTTCAACTATGTTACAAGTGCTGCACTGGACGCTGGTACGTCAACGGGTGATTTTGTCAAGAGAGCTCGGCCTAACCTGTTGTCTTCTAACAGGCACTGTGTTCTGTTTCATCTTCATCTTCTTCACCCTCCAATTTCCAAAGGGAGGTGTTACACTGAAATGGTGGGGCAATAGAGTGTGGATGAACAGTAAGTGCCTTTACTTCACGTCAGCGATCTCTCCAAGATATTGACACCCTCTGTAGCCGCGGATTACAATCGGACATCGTTTATCGATGGACCAGTTCCCCAATGACCCTTCCGTCGTTTTCAGTGATGTTCCCTTCCCTTGGGTTTCTTGCAAGCCGCCTCCTTTTCTCATCCTTTCCTCGCATCTCATCGCTGTGTAATCTGGTGTCTGGATTTATTGTCCTCTCTTGTTTTGCTGTTTTTAGAATCACCCTCTCTCCCACCCGCACCATACATGACCTGACATGCGCGTGTATCTGCCCAATGTTGGCGTCCTTTCGGTCGGCCTTATTGTCCGTAAGCTGGCCTCCCATCACACTCCCTACAGTTCCTCCTTGGACATATCTATCATTATTCTCACACCTTCCTTTCACCTCAATTTCGTATCTTCTGCGTCTTGTTTTGTCAGTAGCATAATCAACCTTTGTGAAATAAAGTAAAACTCAAAGCGCTTGCATGTTTCAAGTCGCCTCGCATCTCCTGGCATGGGAATCGATTAGATCGCGAAACTCACTTATACTTTGGGGAAGATATGAAACAGGTTGCGACGTAGAAACGAGTAGTGGTGCTCCGCGTTCGCCGTGCGCTGTTTGAGCGTTTCCCACCGGCCACCGGGAACAACACGACCTCTAGCGCCTCATTGGGGGCTGCCTCCTGTAGAGAGCGGAACACCCTTTCCTAACCGACCCGCATCTACCATGACCTCCGCCCCGTTCGAAGAGAGTTGGCTCACCGGCCCCGCTGGGACCAAGTTCTACACTCGGACCTACAAGGCCGATCAGCCCAGAGCGCTGCTCGTTTTCGTTCACGGCTTTGCCGAGCACGTCGGTCGATACAGCCACGTTCATGTCAAGTACCCGGAGAAAGGGGTTACTGTCTTCACTTATGACGCTCGTGGGTTCGGCAAGACTGCGTTAGATGCGGCGAATAAGAGCAAGGATAGCTCTTATGGGAAGACGAGTTGGAAAGAGCAGTTTGGGGATATCGAGTGGGCGATCGTGCATGCGAGGAAGGAGGTTCCAAATGTCCCTACCTTCTTGATGGGACATTCTATGGTTAGTGTTTGGCGTGTCTGGGTGTTGTTTTGTGGCCGTCTGATCTTGTTTGGTTTGGATGCACAGGGAGGTGGGAATGTCCTTGGTTTCGTGACGAGGACGAATGGCCTTCCATCGCCAGATACCGTCAAACTTTTGTCTGGAGTGATTGCGTCGAGCCCGTTGTTGATTTTGTCGACCCCCGTGTCGTCTTTCCAGAGATGGTTGGCTAGGAAAACGAGGCCGTTCCTTCCGAACCTGGTGGTTCCAACACCTTTGAACGAGGGGGTAGGAGGGACCCTCATGCACTCTCTCCAAACGCATTTCGCTGACTGGACGATTGGCTTTGTAGGATCTCAACCGTCACCCCGAGAGGAACAAGGTCCTCAGTGACCCACTCATCAAACAAGTCGGAACTGTCGCTGGGCTCACTGATATGTTCGACGGGGTGTGTGGGGGTTGTGCTAGATGGGTGTGCCCTTTCTAACTCCCTTTTTCGCATTCTAGGGTAAGAAGTTGGTCGATGAGGACTACGTCCACTTCCCACAATCTCTTCCTGTATGTGCCGAAGCCGCACCGTTTCATGTGGGGCGGGATGCTAACCAACGGTTTTGTAGCTTATAACCATCCACGGTGATGCTGATAAGGTAAGATTCAACTCGTCGTGTTTGATACGTCGCTGAGTCTCGTCCAGATCACCTCTCACGACGTGTCCAAGTCATTCGTAGAGAAGGTCAAAGCTGATGACAAGACGTTCTCCTCCTACCCAGTAAGTGACTATTTGGTCGTGTTGTATTTGCTCACTCAAATGAACCCATCCAGGGCGGATACCATGAGCTCGCCAATGAGCCCGATGGCATGGATGAGAAGTTCACGGATGAGGTCATCGCGTGGATCCATGCTCACCTCCCAGGGGAGACAAGTGAGGTACAGGCGAAGCTTTGAGGGGTCATACGAGTGCGGTAAATTAGGAACTCGGATGTACATCTATCTAGTAGCCTTGAGCCCCAGGCGCATTTTCTCCCTCCCTCTTCATACGCAGCAACACCTCCTTGAACCGGGATATGTCAGTGGTGTTGGGTCCTGCTCGGGCGATAGTTTTGCTTTGAGAATTTTGGAGCTCGACGAGGTCGCAAATCCGTGACCAAGTGGTGCCAGACGAAAGGGAAAGTGATTGGTTCTCGAGGAACTGTTTCTCGTGTTCCCTGTGGAGATCTTAGACGCATGTCTGTGGACTCGAGTTCCAAAGAAGACCCACTTGTTCTCTCTGATGTTCCGCTCCTTCTTGTGAGCGTACTCCTCGTAAAAAGCGTCAATTGCGCGTTCGGCCTTGGCGATGGTCTCCTGACGTTTCGCTTTGGACGCAGCGTCACGCGCCTTGATGGTCTCCTCTTGCTTTTCGCGCCATTCCCTGGAAAGGTTCATTAGCGTACGGCGCCATCGAGGGCTCGGCAAGGAATCATACCTGATTACTTCGGGTTCATCCTCTTCCAGCTGCGCATTGAAGATTGGGGTTGCAGCTGAGGCTGGTGGCTGGGGACGGGGGGCAAACGTCGGGGCACCGCCAAATGTAGCCTGCTGCTGAATCGCGGGAGGTGAAGACTGGGGAGTATCATGAGTACAAACGTAAGCGGTTGTGTGTTGGATTTCACGCTCACAACTGGGACGTCAATGTCTGGGAACTGGCTCTCAAACTGCTCAATCTCATCATCACCGGTAACCTTCACGTCTGTATGCGGGGGCGGGGTGGCGAAGTCATCAAAATCTACGTAGCTGGAGGTGCTGGTTTGGTGAGATAAAGCCGGTGCACCTCCAAGGGTGGGTGTCGGGATGTCGCTAGAGCCATCAAGCGAAATATCGGGGAACGCTGAGGCGGCGCGGTCGAAATCGATATCGTCGCTTGAAGAGAACTGGCCACCTAGCAGCTCACTCTCTCTTGAAAGAAAATCCGTCATGGTACCGTCGGCGTTGTCGATGGGTTTGTCCATTGGCGGTGATGTGGCTATGATTGCGCTTGGAAATTGGCTCTCACGCTTGCGACGCCACCTTGATCGGACTTGTCGCTTGACGGTCTTTACCCGCTTCACCCCCGAACAAGAGAATGAGCGCAAGAAAGGATCCAGAGGTTCGGTTGTAACGAAGGAGCGTTCTTACTCGTTTCTCAGAGTGATCGTTAGGCCATATACGTCAAGGCAACGAAGGCCGAATTATCCAAAGACTGGGACTCTGCGTTTAAGCTCTATCTTAGCGCAGCCGATGACTTTCTCCACCTGGCTCGCACGACGGCAGATGATAAGGTGAAAGCTCATGGAAAGTCTCGGGCAGGTGTTGCTCTCCAGCGTGCGGAGAAGATCAAATCAGTCCATCGTGACCTGACTCCGGTCGCCAGAAATGCTTTCTCAGAACGTGAGTACATCCGGCTCATGCGATTGGATTTGTCTCACTTGACCCGTTAGAGTCCCAGTTTGCCATTCTAAGGAAGTTCTCCCGCGTTAATGGTAAAACGATACCACTGTGGCGCGATCCAAGGCTTCCCAGCGAGTACGTTACGTCCCATTAATGTACCACCAGAAGCTGACCGGGACAGAGATCACCCTGATCAACCTGAACTAGCTCAGGTGCAGCTTGCGCAGTCAGCAGCTTGGAAACCCCTAGCAGAGTTCTGGACCCATTCTTCTAACGATGTTGAACCGCAAGATATCGCTCAACGGATTATATCTGACTGTTCAGTCTGTGCATCGATCGTTGTATGCCTGGCCCACCACAAGCGGTTTTCCTCTAAGGTGCCCTTGCCAGTGCCTTTCTTTCACCGGCGTCTGAGCATGGCAATAGTTAGGACAATCATCTCTCCATCGCCACCCTGGCGTACATTCGGAAGGGTCACTGGAACTTTGCCTATACGACGCAGAATTCCACTTCAACGGAAGTTCGCGACGTGTGAGTCTCCCGAGTGCCCTCACCCCCGTACTTTTTTGACAGATACGCTTCAGATTGGTACACTGCCCTTATATCGGCCCACCCAACCGACTCGCTCATTCATTCCCCACAGTAATCGATGATTCATTGCCTGTGTCCCCTAACGGCGATGTTTTGAGTTTGTCGACTGGCAGTAGCAATGCACTATGGCCACGCTTACTCGAGAAGGCAGTAAGTCCTTTCGGCATCACGTGCGAGTCGAACTGATCATTCCCCAAGTACCTGAAACTTATGGGTGGTTATGACTTTCCCGGGTCGTGAGTCATTCTCTTCGCGAAATATCCTTTCTGTGGGCTGATTTTTTCAAGGAACTCGGGCGATGATCTCCAGTTGAGAGTGTCAATGTTTCTAACCGTTCACGTCGTTGACGGATTCTGAAAAGCGCCATGATCGGATGGATTCCAGATTATGTGTGTTTCTCCAGGCGAGTTTGATTCATAGTACGTCAGTGTGGCCCTCTAAGCTCCCCGCAGCTCCGCTTTCCAACGAGAAAAAACGTGGGCCCAGATCAATCAAGGGTTTGCCGAGGGTTTGTGATGTATCTTCTCTGGTGTCGCAGAACTTACGGTTTGTCCTTTGTTTTTAGGCCACTGCGTCCTCACGCTGGGATCCCCTGACCGGGAGAACGTCTGGTGGGGAAAGATCAATCTCCTCCCTTCTCATTGCTATGCGGTTATAGGTCGGAGATGAATCATCATGTCTCAATGCTTGGCTTAACCCTTTGTCTCATGCAATCTTCAGATATTTCTAACGACAAAGAAGACCGGACTCTGAAGATTTTGGACTCTTGGGAATCTGGGACACCTACCACTTCACGTATGGCCTTTTTGTTATCGTCTATCTATTCACCTCCTGATTCTCGCATAGCGACGTTCGAAATGAGTTGGGACGAGGTTTGTCAAACGTTTGAAGGGGCGTATTTCAGCTGGGACCCCGCAATTTTCCCCCACCAATTGCTATTTCACGGGTGCGTCCATGTTTTATTTGTCACTCCTCCCCACTAATTGGCATCACCCCTTCCAGAATCTGGGCGCGAGATAATGGCGGTATCACAGGTCGACACGGTACAATGCATCCCGAGCTCCAGACTTGCATCCAGCTTCTAAACTCTGATCTCGGACTTAGCCTGTCATTACCACCTCCGGCTCAAGTTCCCAGATGCCGCTTCCCCGGCTGGAGAGACGAGTCAGACGTTGTGGGTGCTACTCACTCGGCATGTCACCGACACGAAGAAGAACTCGGACTACATTGCCCTTCGGGTCGAGAGCGAATTTGATCGGCGCATTAGCCAGCAAAAAATTGACCAAATTGCTGAGGCCGTGAGTGGAACAGTCTTAATGCTTGAATGGGTAAATTTACCAGGCGTGGGCAACACTTTTAGGGCTCGTTCACCAATTCGACCCATGTGTTGGTGAGTACTCGAGGGTGTAAAATGGGTTTAGAGGGTTTACATGTTGGATTCTCACCGTACCCACAGGCGCGAGTATCCGCGGAGGAAATTCGAGAGGGCTCGCTTTCCTTGATCGCCTCATATGATGGGGATGCGGAGGAAGTAGGATTTACGATAACCGCACTCTCCACGATCCCGTCACTCTCGTGGGACGAAACCCCGACCGGGCTGCCGTTTTGCCACAAAGTGAGGACCACTCTATACCTCTGTTGTTGACCCCGAGTCTGGTGGCCTTGGAGACTGACGTTTGACACCGACCTTCTCATGCTCGCAAATTAGGTTGATGGGATGTTCACCAGCAAAAACGCCGGTGGGAACTACACCAACCCTTCGTACATGAGGAACCCTCAGTACCACCTACGGATCAATTCCGAGGAAAGGGGGCAGGTCGTTGGGAGGGGTGCGAAGGCTCGAGTGGTTCTGGTGGGACAAACCAGCAAGGATGCCCCTTTGAACGTGTCGGTTGTCTGGTCTGATGGGAGCAGGGTCTTTGAGTGAGTGCGAAGCATGTGACTCTCTTTGGGGCTGACCGCACACTTCAGCGTCGCGCAGACGGATATTGTCTGCGGATCTGGAACGTATAGTTATGGGTTCGCGAGCGCAGTGGGCGACCTCCTTGGTACGGCTGCCGCTCGGGCTTCACCGGACTCTTGGTTGACCGTCTTTACAGCGGGAAGTTATACCGTTATCGTCTCGACATTTGAGGCTCAGAAAAACCTGGGACCTTTCAGTCTTCGCGCGGAGAGCTCGAGGCGGATATCCCTCGAGGCGATACCTCAAGAGGGTGCCGGGATGTATTCGAAAGCGGTCAAAGGATCATGGTTCGTTGTAGCATCCGGGTAATCGAGCGCAGAACTAATGGAAGAGTTCTCAGGCAAGAACATACCGCAGCTGGGAGTCCTAGTTCAAGCAGGTACATGAATAACCCGATATCCCACTTGCACGTCCCGTCGAAATGCCAGATCAAGTAAGTCTCATCGATCCCACCTGCCTAAACACTGACAATGCGGATTGGCGCGTAGAATTCGTTTACAACTCGCAGACCACCGCTCTTCCCCCTCCATTGCCCCCGCATTAAACGTCACAGTGTTCCCCCACAGGCCTGAAAGTTCACCTCTTCCGGCGCACATCACAACATCAGGCCCATATTCCGACGCGATCTCCGGGGTAGTGACACCGTTGGTTACGATGAAGCGCGGGGAATACATTATCGTTCCATCGACGTTCAAGGAAGGTATTGGGGCTTCGTTCCGTATGGAAATCTTCTGCACGGACGCAGGGTTCAAGGTCCAGCCACGAGCCTGAGCATCGGAGTCGAAGTCAAGAGCTAGTTTGAGGGATAGATGATGGGGGCGCGTAGTGCGGGTGGTGGAGATGCGACATGAGGAATTCATTGACCCGTTTGAGGGTGTTCCTGGAGGGGTTGACTTTCGGGTTGCTCGAAATGATCCATTGGAGCCGTGTTCGTACCATATATTTGTCGATTGTTGGCCCTGGAGATACATTCAATCGAGAAGCCTACGCAGTTATTTTTCTGCTGGCTCACCTTCGTAATCCGTATCGTCATCACACAGTTGGTCCCCATTGTCGCTGAAGAAGAGACTCAACGCGGTAACGATCACCCCTGGACCTAAATCCTTCCCGGTGGGACAAGCGACACAAACGTCCTCGCCAGCGGTTAGATGTTTCCTGACGAACAGGATTGCCCTCGGCAAAATGTTATACAGGAGAAAGTTAGAGTGAGCTGATACTGCAGCGGGGAGTGATATCTGGAGGATATCCTTGCAAGCAAAGTCTCCATCCTCTTCAACCGGAAGCTTGTTCGGGGAATAAGGAGCAATAAGAACGTATGCGAGGCGATGCGCAAGACCATCGGAGGTGGTAGGTGACAAGCGTGGGAGTGGATCTGGTAGTTCGGAAATGACTGCTGAGAGTAACCTTCCGCGGGCAGAGCGTACGGGCTTGAGGGAAAAGTTCTGGCCGGGTTCCGCTGGTCCTCTCTCTCCCAAAGTCGGGGAACTCACTAAACTGTCGATGGCAGGCTCTAGGTCACTTCTCGCAATGGTAAGGAGGGTCAACCGAGAAGACCAAAAAACATCTGGTGTCAGTCCCCTGAAACGATGCTGAGGCGTTGGGTATTTTGCGCGAACGGGGGGTTGCGCACCTTCCCCATAGTTCATGGTCGTCCCCGGATCCCTGGATATAGGTAAACCCGTTCTCCCGCCTCTCGGGACCCTCCTCGATTCGCTTGGAGGCAGAGAGGCAGATGAGTGGGGTGAAGGTCTGGGACCGCGACAAACTTGGAAAGACCGTTGTGGATGGGTCAACCCAGATCGGTCGTACGGGCTTCGCGAGGAGAGGGAGTTCGTACTCAGATTTCTGTTACCATGGATCAGGATGCGACATCGGTTCTATTGGGATAAGTTTTTACCATGAGGCCCTCTGCCCATTTATCGATACGCTTTTCGATCTGGTGGTGTTCTTGTCGACTGACTGAGGCAGGTGGTGTGAAAAGATCGGTCTCCCATTCCGGTGAGATCCCTAATGGAAATTTCTTGGCGATAGCTCTGTTCACGACCGCACACCAGATTGGAACGGTCTTTGACAGTGCATCGGGCATTCGTTTTCCTGCTCTTGTCGAGTCCACCACAACTATTCTAATTTCAGGCTGAGAAACATGACCAGCCAGCGAGTTCATGAAACATACCCTGGGTGCTCCGCAAGAATTGGCAGCAAGTGTATATTTGGGCGACGCAGATTGAACGACCAGTTGTTGAAGTGCCCATCCGTGGATTTGAAGTAGGCGAATTTACCACCGCTCTACGGTCGCACGAGCTGCAGTTCAGACCCAGAAGAACAAGTGACGACATACCAGGTCCGGGTTAATGTACCAAGCCCCGCACCTTAGGTTTGCTGTGGGCCTCTGATTAGATCTGGCCGGGCCAACGAATAGAGGCGGATCGCACGGATTACGGGGTATTCACTATAGTGCTCTGCGACCTTTTCCACGAAAAGAGAATCTTCTGCAATAGAGTGTATGCGGTTGTAGATATCCAGAGATTCTTTCCTGATTTCCGCGAGTTCTTTCTTGTTGCACAGTGAAGCCGGCATGGCTTTTCGCAGGAAGCATATGGTTGATCTCGATCATCAAGCCGCAAGAATAGTATCTTTGTCGTTCGACACCGAGCACCCCCCCCCACTGGAAATCAGCCGCCCTAAACCGGAATGCAGGTTGACCCTCTCAGTTGGGGCATAGGACATCTGGTTAGGTGCGAATATCGAAGCTCGCTGGGCCATATATATCCACCGCATTTCCCACAAATAATTCAGGGGGATAACTCCACGCGACTTCGGCATGCTCCGCCAGCTTTGGAGGCACGACTCTTCACACCCTGGTTGCGAATACGTGGGAGAAAGTTGAACAGGGACTCGCCGGTAACTACAAGACAGCCCTCGACAAGGGTGCATAACTGGCCCGCAACCCAGGCCTCTCATGACATCATCGCGGCCTCTTCGGAGCGGCGATCTTTGCGTTCGCTATTGTTTATCCTTGTTTATCAAACAAATCTGATCATATTTGTACGATGAACGTGTACATGAGAGTGATAGCGAAGAGTGAGATTACTGGGCGAAAGCCCGAAGGGCTTTCAGG
>Ga0307515_10008437_pt1 | contig 20087 bp, 11 predicted proteins | sample 17_EM_MG_FD_194513 | JGI IMG/M metagenome (GOLD analysis project Ga0307515, IMG submission 194513) | Populus trichocarpa ectomycorrhiza microbial communities from riparian zone in the Pacific Northwest, United States - 17_EM | ecosystem: Host-associated > Plants > Roots > Unclassified | place... | reverse complement strand
CTGCACGTCAGTGTCCTGCTCGCATTGCTGCGCAAGCGGCTCGCGGAGTTCGACGCGACCGGCGGGGACGTACGGCTGGTCCTCACCCGCCAGCAGATCGTCGACATGCTGTCGGTGTTCCTTCCGAGCACCACCACCGATGCCCGCCTCATCGACCAGATCGACACCCACATCGCCAAGATCGTCGAGCTGGGGTTCCTCCGGCGGGTCAACGACAACGAGGCGAGCTTCGAGGTACGCCGCATCCTCAAGGCATTCGTCGACGGCCAGTGGCTGACCGAGCTCGATGCCAGACTCGCCGAATACGCGGCCCAGTTCGCCGGCCCGCACCAGGAGGCCAACCAGTGACCGAGCTCGATCCTGCCAAGCAAGCCGGGTTCAGGCTGCAACGCCTGGAGGTACGCAACTGGGGGACGTTCCACGACCGGGTGTGGGAACTCGACCTCGGCGGCGCCACCACGCTGCTCACCGGCGACATCGGCTCAGGAAAGTCCACCTTGGTTGACGCCGTCACCACCCTGCTGCTGCCCGCCAACAAGATCGCCTACAACAAGGCAGCCGGAGCGGAGACCCGCGAACGCAACCTCCGCTCGTACGTCCTCGGCTACTACAAGTCCGAGCGAAACGAAGACACCGGCACCTCACGCGCGATCTCGCTGCGCCGAGGGAGTTGCTACTCCGTCATCGTCGCTGTCTTCACCAACCCGGCGCTCGACGTCACGGTGTCGCTCGCCCAGGTGTTCTGGCTGCATGATCGCAACCCCGGCCCGCCCGAACGCTTCCACGCCGTCGCTGACCGGGCCCTGTCGATCGCACGGGACTTCTCCGGCTTCGGTCCCGAGATCAAAACCCTCAAACAGCGCCTGCGTGCCGCCGGAGTCAAGCTCCACGAACACTTCACCGACTATGGCAAAGACTTCCGCCGCCGGCTCGGTATCAGCTCTGACCAGGCGATGGATCTGTTCCACCAGACCGTGTCGATGAAAGCGGTCGACAACCTCAACAATTTCGTCCGCAGCCACATGCTGGAGCCCTTCGACACCACCGCCACGATCCGCGACCTGATCAGCCACTTCGACGATCTCAACGGCGCGCACGAAGCGGTCATCGCCGCTCGCGCGCAGATCGAGGCCCTGGACCCGCTGCTGGCAAGCTGTGACCGTGCTGATGAGCACCACCGCATCATGGCGCGGCTTGAGCGCCTGCGTGATGCTCTGCCCTACTTCTGCGCGTACGGCAAGGCGGCCGCCCTTGAGGTTCGGCTCACCACGCGCCGCGCGCAACGGGACAGTTGCGACAGTGAACTCAGGTCCCTGACCGCCGAACTGGCCACCTTGCGAGAACGCAATACCGGTCTGGAGCTGGAGCGCGCCGGCCACGGTGGGGACCGCATCGCCCAGATCGAAGCGGACCTCAAGCGCACGAGCGAGCAGCAGGACCAGCGGCGACGTCGGGCAACCCAGTTCGCCGGTCTCCTGACCCAGGCCGGCCTAGCCTCGGTCGACGACGCTGCGCAATTCCACATCCGTCGTGCCGAGATCACCGGTCTGGTCGCCACCAGCGCATCCGCGCGCCGAGGTCTGCGTGTCGAGCTTGGTGAGGCGCAGGCCGCGGTCAGCGGACTCGACACCGCCCTCCGCGAGCTCAACACCGAACTGCTGAGCCTGCGCAGTCAGCCGAGCAACATCCCGTACCAGAGCCTGCGTCTACGCGAGCGTATGTGCTCCGAGCTGGGCCTGCCCGAGGACGACCTGCCCTTCGCCGGGGAGCTCATCCAGGTACGCGAGGACGCCTCGCCATGGGAAGGCGCAGCCGAGCGGTTGCTGCACGGTTTCGCCTTGTCGATCCTGGTATCGCACGATCACTACCGAGCGGTTTCCGACTGGATCAACGACCATCACCTGGGCGCTCGCCTCACCTACTTCCACGTGCCGGCTCGGACCTTCGCCCCTCCGGCCGCCGGACCCGAGACCCTCTTCGCGCGGCTCGACATCCGTGAGGGCCCCTCGAAGCCCTGGCTAGCACAAGAACTGAGCCGGCGCGCCGGCTACACCTGCGTCGAGACGATGGCGGACTTCCGCCGTCAGGAACGAGCCATCACCAGGGCCGGGCAGATCAAAGGCTCCGGCGGTCGGCATGAGAAAGACGACCGCAGGCGCATAGATGACCGCAGCTCGTATGTGCTGGGCTGGAGCAACAAACTCAAGCTTGAGGCGATCCTGCGCCAGGCCGCGGACCTCGCCGACCGCAAGCGGGAAGCGGAGAAGCGGTACGAGGATGCCGTTCGCGTCGCCGATGGCAACGCCGAGCTGGAAAAGGTTCTGTCCGGGCTGCAGACGTTCACCGAGTTCATCGAGATGGACTGGCGGCAGTCGGCCGCACACAGCGTGGACCTGCAGAAGGAACGCGACGCTCTCGAGCGCGCCTCCGGCACCTTGCAGCGCATCGCGACCGAGCTCAAGGACGTCGCCAAGTTGATCGACGGCCGCGAACAGGAGCAGCGCCGACAGCAGGAGAATCGCGGCTCCCTCAGCACGGCCATCAAGACCGATGAGACAGCCCTGGCGGACGCGCACATCACGCTCACCGTCCCGAAGTTCGCCGAGGCGGAGAGATCATTTGCCGATCTCCGCGCCATGATCACGACCGGGCCGCTGACCGAGCCCGAGCAGTACGACAGCCTCGCTACCTCCCTGGACCGACGTATCGGCGCGGCCCGCGATGACGCCGGCCAGGAACGGAATCGCGCACAGACCGACGCGGTCCGCCGGATGACGTTGTTCCGCAAGGACTATCCGCAGCTCGCTCAGGAGATGGACGACTCGATCGACTCGGCACCGGACTACCGTGCCCTGCACCGTCGACTCGTCTCCGACGATCTTCCTCGGTTCGAGCAGGACTTCAAGCAGTACCTCAACACCAACACCATCCGGGAGATCGCCACCTTCAACTCCCAGCTCAACCGCCAGCGTGACCTCATCCGAGAACGCATCGACACCATCAATCAGTCGCTGATCGACATCGACTACAACCCAGGCCGCTACATCAGGGTCGAGCTGCACCCCACACCCAACACCGATGTCCGCGACTTCCGAACCGAGCTGCGAGAGTGCACCGACGACTCGCTGAACCCGGACGACGTCGAGCAATACTCCGAACGCAAATTCCTGCAAGTCAAAGACCTGATCGAGCGGCTGCGGGGACGGGAGGGCCACACCGACGCCGACAAGCAGTGGACCCGCAGGGTCACCGACGTCCGCAACTGGTTCACATTCTCCGCCTCCGAACGCTGGCGCGAAGACGACACCGAACACGAGACCTACGCCGACTCCGGCGGCAAGTCCGGCGGCCAGAAGGAAAAACTCGCCTACACGATCCTCGCCGCCTCCCTGGCCTATCAGTTCCGCCTGGACGACACCGACGCAGCGGCCAGAACCTTTCGCTTCGTCGTCATCGACGAAGCGTTCGGACGCGGATCCAGCGAATCCGCCGCGTACGCCCTCGCCCTCTTCCGGCGCCTCGGCCTGCAGCTTCTGATCGTGACTCCGCTGCAGAAGATCCACGTGATCGAACCGTTCGTGAACGCCGTCGGCTTCGTCGAGAATCCCCGCGGCGACAATTCCCGGCTGCACTGCATGACCATCGAGGAATATCGCCGGCGCCAACACGACCACCTCGCAAAGCAGATGCCCGCCGCATGACCACGACGAACAAGTGGTCCGCACCTGCGGACATACGCGCCGCCCTGCGACGCCGATGGGAACGCGGCGACTTCCTCGCCCGCGTCGCCGACGCCACGCCATGGGAGCCCGTCGACATCGCGATCCGTACACCCACAGCCAGCGATGTCGCCCATCACTTCGCAGCCGTTCAGCAATGGGTCGCCGAGTGGCGCGCCGCCGAAGATTCCACCCTGCGGCTCGACTACAAACCGATCGGTGGCCGGCTCGCCGGCTCCAACCGGCTGCCGTGCCGAGCCTGGATCGACACCCCCGTGCAGCTGTGGACCCTGCTCGGCGTCACTCGTCAGGCACGACGCTTCACGGACCTGCTGGAATACACCCGTGCCGTCGCTCCCGCACTGATCGAACTCATCGCGACCCAGCCGATGAAGATCCTGGCTCAGGAAGCCGACTGGCAGCTGCTCGTCCGCACCGCGCTGTGGATCGACGCCCACGCCGACCCCGATGTCTACCTTCGGCAGGTCGACGTGCCAGGTGTCGACACCAAGTTCATCGAACGCCACCGGACCATCCTGGCCGCCGTCCTCGACCGGCTCCTTCCCGAGGAACGAATCGACCGGACCCACCCTCCGTCCAGCTTCGCCGCCCGCTACCGCATGCGCAGCAAACCCACCTACGTACGGCTTCGTCTGCTCGATCCCGTGCCCAGCACACCCTTCACCGAGATGACCGTGCGACTCCAGGAGCTCGCCGCCGCACCCCCGGCCGCCCCGACGATCGTCGTGGTCGAGAACGAGACCACCTTCCTCGCACTGCCCGATCTACCAGGCACAGCCGCCATCCTCGGCGGTGGATACGCCGTGAACATCCTGCAGTCGCTGCCCTGGCTGGCCGAACGCCGTCTGATCTACTGGGGCGACGTCGACACCCACGGCTTCGCTATCCTCGACCGCCTACGGCGCAGCTTCCCGCACACCGAATCACTGCTTATGGACCGGCAAACCCTGCTTGCCCACAACACCCAATGGGTGACGGAACCCAGCGTCGCCGACCGAGAACTGCCTGCCCTGCGCCCCGACGAAGCCGCCCTCCACCGTGACCTGGTCGAGCACGTCCACGGACAGTCGATCCGTCTGGAGCAGGAGCGCATACGCTACTCCACAGTGACGAACGCGCTGACCCGCAAGCTCGGCGCCGAGCCGGTCGAACAACGCTGAGCGACGCCCTGGCGGCCGAGAAGCCGGTCATGACCCCGGCGAAGGTTTGCCGCCGTATGTACTCACGCTGATCTATGCTTTCGCTATGCTTCGGTCCACCAGAATGCTTTCGTTTCTCGGGGCGGTTCTGCTCTTCACCGCGGGCGCGGCCGTGCCAGCGGTCGCCGTGCCGACCCGTGCGTTTCCGGTCGTGTCGCCTACGCCGCAGCGGATCGAGCGCATTGGCCCGGATGTCGTCGTGCCCGGCCGGGTCGAGCTGATTACCACGGCCGCCACCGACCGCGCCGCCGCGGATCTGCTCGGCACGGTCCTGCGCCGGCTCGGCGTCGACCACGTCGTGCGGCGGGCTCGTCCCTCGGGCCACTCGGGGCTGACCGTCCATCTCGGACCCGCAGCCCGTCCCGACATCGCCGGCCTGCTTGCCGGCACTGCCGTTCCGCAGCAAGCCGAGGGTTACGCCCTGCGGGTCGAGCGGCGCCGAGTGGTGCTCGGCGGCACCGACGCCGCGGGACAGTACTACGCCGTGCAGACCCTCCGGCAACTCGTCGTCTCGGGCCGGGCCGCTCGCCTCGCCGGTGTGTCCGTCAGCGACTATCCGGCGATGCGCTTCCGCGGCACCATCGAGGGTTTCTACGGATCGCCGTGGACCCCGGCCGAACGCCTGGACCAGCTTGCCTTCTATGGCGACGTCAAGGCGAACACGTACATCTACGCGCCGAAGGACGACCCCTACCACCGCGACCGCTGGCGCGAACCGTATCCCGCCGACAAGTTGGTCGAGCTTCGGCAGCTGGTTGACGCCGCCACGGCACATCACGTCCGGTTCACGTTCGCGTTGTCGCCCGGCGCGTCGATTTGCTACTCCAGCGCCGCGGATCGGCAGGCGCTTACCGCCAAACTGCAGGCGATGTACGACCTCGGGGTCCGGGACTTCTCCATCCCGCTGGACGACATCAGCTACGGGCGGTGGAACTGCCGGGCCGACGAGACCGCGTACGGCACACCGGGTCGGGAGGCCGCCGCCCGCGCGCAGGTGGATCTGCTCAACGACGTGCAGCAAGGCTTCGTGGCCGAGCATGCGGAGACGCGGCCGCTGCAAATGGTGCCGACCGAGTACGGCGACCTCACCGACACCGCGTACAAGCAGGTCCTCCGGGCGACGCTGGACCCGCAGGTGCTGGTGATGTGGACCGGCACCGACGTCGTTCCGCCGAGCATCACGGTCGCGCAGGCGTCGCGCGCGTCGGAGCTGTTCGGCCGGGATGTGTTCGTCTGGGACAACTATCCGGTCAACGACTACGCCCAGGCTGCCGGGCGGCTGCTGCTCGCGCCGTACGACAAGCGGGAGGCGGGCCTGTCCGACGAACTGGCCGGGATCGTCGCCAACCCGATGAACCAGGCCGCCGCCAGTAAGGTCGTGGTCTTCACCATGGCCGACTTCGCCTGGAACGACCGGGCCTACCGGAGCGCCGCGAGCTGGCAGCAGGCCGCGTCGTATCTCGCCGGCGGCGACCCGGCCGGCACGCAGGCCCTGCTCGTCTTCTTCGACCTCAACCATCTCGCCCCGACGTTCGGCGCCCAGCCGTGGCAGCCGCAGGCACCGGCGCTCGCCGCCCGGCTGGCGGAGTACTGGCGGGACCCCGCCGCCGCGGCCACGCTGAGGGCCTACGTCCGGCGCATCGTCGCGGCGCCGGACACCATCCGCGCCACCGTCGGCGACGCGGGCTTCCTCGCGGACGCGGCCAACTGGCTGGACGCCACCGCGTTGTGGGGGCGGGCGATGAGCTACGGCCTGGACACGATGGCCGCGATCCGGGCGGGCGACGCGGGTGCGGCGGCCGCGGCACGCGTACGAATGACGGAACTGGAGCGGCAGGCCCGGCAGATCCGTTCGGTCCCGGGCGAGAACAGGGTCGAGGGCATGGTCCAGATCGGCGACGGCGTCATCGACGCCTTCCTCGCCCGGGTACGCGTCGAATACGACGCGTTCCTCGGCCTGCCGCCACTGGTCAACGTCGCCCAGCAGAAGGCGGCGACGCAGATCTCGGACTGGTCGGCCGACTACGCGGCGGGCAACTCCGTCAACGGGAACCTGTTCGACTTCTCCACAACGTCGGGCGCCGAGCCGCAGCCGTGGTGGCAGGTCGACCTCGGCGCGACCACCAATATAGAGACCGTCGAGATCTACAACCGGCTGGACTGCTGCGCCGAGCGGGTGCGGGACTACTACGCACTGGTGTCCGCGCAGCCGTTCGCCGCAAGCCTGGCCGAGGCCCTCGCCGCCCCGGGAGTGGTCAGCGTCCACGAGGCGGAGCAGGCGGGCCGCCCGACCACCATCGACATCCCGTCGGCAGGCCGATACGTGCGAGTCTGGCTGGCCGCCACGGCCCCACAGGAACTCAACATGGCGGAGGTCCAGGTCCTCGGCCGGCTCCCCTGACGTTCGCGCATACCTGCCGGCGCATCCGCGGGCCGGGGCTCATCCGAATCGTAGATCTTGCACACTGCCTGGTCAGAGGAATGCCGAGGATCGTTGACGGGTGGACGGGCAGGCGCGGGATGACTCTGCGCACCGGCGGAAACTGCCCGACGGCGGACGTTGGAGAGTTCGGGTTCGGAGGAGGGCGGCGCGTAATTCAGAGTCTTTGCTTGTCAAGCCGCTCGCCGCGCCACGACAGCCCGCCCCAGCTCATCAAGGTTTGCCGCCACTTCGGCCAGCCGGCGGGGATCTGACCTGGCTCAAGCTAGTCGTTGAGTCCGGGTTTCCCACGGGCCAGGGTCGTTCTCTTTCCGGGTGCCTCCGGGTCCTGGCTCGGGGATGGGTTGCCGTCTACTGCGCACCGGCGGGGAGGTTGGGTCGTGGCTGGGCCAGGCGTCCCGTGACGGGGTTTCGGAGTGCTTGGGGTCAAAGAGCTGGCCACAGCGGGGTGTCCGTACTGGGCGCGTTCCGTAGTTACCGTGCGGGGCTTCGTAGCTGGTCGGTCTCTACTGCATGCCCTTCGGGCAACCCTTTCCCGGCTTCGGGAGCAGTGCGTGCATGGGCCGACCCCTGGTGTCAGAGCTTGGGTAGGTGAGGCTGGCTCGCCCTTGATCCTCAAGGTCGACCGGTCGGGAGACTTCATATTGCGCAAGGCCATCCCGAGCCCGTCCACCCCCTTTCCGGTCGCGGGTTCTCGACGGGTCTGATCGTGTGCCGAGGTGCGCGGGCCGTCCGCGGGCTGGTGCTCTGCCGGGACGGGGTTGGCGTTGATCGCAGGCTGGTGGTCTCGCCTGCCGGGCGTGGTGTCCGTCTGCCGGGACGTGATCCCGGCGGGTGGGCAGATGTTCCATCATCTGGACTCACCGGCCTCACAAATCGCACCATTCCCCTCATCTCCGCGACCCCGGATGCGATCTTGGAGAGCAGGCATGCGACGGGTCGCCTTAACTGCACAAGAATGCCGGCAGCATCGACGATAAGGGTCGAATGTGGCGGTTTGTGGGGTCGGTGATTCCACATTGCGGAACACGCGCCCACCGGCCGGGACGATGCCCGCGATCCGGGACTCGGGTCCATCAGGCGGGAGCCCGGCCACGGGCAGCGGCACCCGCTCGGCCATTCTGGACACAACGCAGGACACATCAAGGCCAGATGCGTGGCAACCACCCGAGGACCACCGACGAAGCCGGATGCCTCGCCGAACGAGGCGAAACGCACCAAGATCTGACACCGGGGGGCGGACCATTCACGCACTGCGACCAGACTCGCCCCCGCAGCCGAGGAAAGGTTGCCCGAAGGGCATGCAGTAGAGGCCGACCATCTACGGAGCCCCGCACGGTGGCTACGGAACGCGCCCAGTACGGACACCCCACAGTGCCAGCTCTTGACATGACCCGGAGCAATCCGAAACCCGCCACGGGACGCCTGGCCCAACCACGACGGACCTCCCCCCGCCTCCGGTGCGCAGTAAACGGCGACCCATTCCCGGGCCTGGATCCGGAGGCACCAAGAAAGAGACGCATCCTGGCCCGTGGGAAACCCGGACTGGACGACTAGCTTGAGCCAGGTCAGGGTAAATCACCGCGTCCGCTGGCGCGCCAGCCTCCGAGCGAACCCTTGCTCTCTCCAAGATCTGCCGCGGGCGGCCGGGCAGTCACGGAAGGTGATCGAGCCGACGGTTGCTTGCTTCGTGAAGTGGGATGATATCGGGAATATTCTCTTTAAGGTGTCACCTCTAGTTGGCTTCGGTCTGGGGCGTGTCCGCGTGCAGGGTTAGCCGCACACTCTCGACGTCGGCGGCAGATTGGCCGGTCTGGATTTCGACGACGCCGGGCTCCAGTCGTGGTCGGCCGGAGTTGTCCACAGTGCTCAGCTGTGCGGCGCCGACCGGGAGCTCCACCGTGATGGCGGCGCCCGGGGGGACCTCGACGTGTTGGAAGCCTCGCAGTTCTCGGGTGCGTGGCCATGTCGAGGCGGTGACCCTGTGCAGGTAGAGCTGGACGACGGCGGACGCGGGGACCGGGCCTTCGTTGCGGATCGACACCTGGCAGGTGAGTCGGGCGCCGGCCAGCAGATCGGCGACGCTCACCCGCTGGTCCGGGAGGAGCCGGGGCGCGGACAGGACGAGCGGGTGCGCGGGAAGCCCGGCGCCGAACGGCAGCAGTGGCCCGGGCGGCGCGTCGAGGTAGCCGGCCCAGGCGTGGTCGCGATGGTTGTAGTGCACCGGTAGGCTCGCGGCGTCCCGGGGCAGCGATACCGGCAGCCGGCCGCGCGCCTCACGCCGGCCGAGCAGCACGTCGGCGACCGCGGTGCCGAGTGTGGGCCCGGGATAGAAGACGGCCAGGCAGGCGCCCGCCGTGGCCAACACCTCGCCGAGCGCGTGCGGGCGGCCCTGGACGACCACGGCCACCACCGGCGTACCGGTTGCGGCTGTCCGGTGCAGTAACGCGAGTTGGCCCGCGCCGAGCCGCAGATGCGCGAGGTCGACGCCCTCGCCCGCGGTCATCTGTGCCGGTGGACCGTCGGCGCGGGCGGCGCCGTTGCCGTCGAATTGGGTCTCGTGGTCGCGGGCGCTGGATCCGCCGAGGCAGAGGACCACGACGTCGGCGTCGCGGGCCAGCGCCACGGCGGCCGGGATCGCCGACTCGTCGTCGGTGGCGATGTCCGCGCCCGGTGCGGTCGTCACCCGCGTGCCGTGCGCTGTCCGCAGCGCCGCGGCGATGGTGACGCCGGTGCCGGGGCGCTGCGGGGCCGTGTAGTCGCCGAGCGCATGCGCGATGGTGTCGGCGTGCGGCCCGAGCACCGCGATGTGCTTGCCGGCCAGGGGCAGCAGGCCGTCGTCCTTCAGAAGCGTGACGGACCGGGCCGCGAGCTCCGCGGAGAGCCGCGCAGCCTCCCGCGGGCCGGAGGCGGAGAGCTGTGTGGTCTGGCGCGGGCCGGAGGCGGGGACGGGCGGGTCGAAGAGGCCGAGCCGGAATTTGACCGTGAGCACCCGGGCCGCCGCGCCGTCGATCTCCGCCTCGGTGACCAGGCCCCGGTCGACGGCCGTACCCAGGTGTGGGAACACGTCGTCCCAGAGGCTCAGGTCGATGCCGGCCCGTACGGCCAGGGCCGCCGCGGATACCGGGTCGCCGGTGAGCCGGAGCAGCCGGTCCAGCGCGGTCCCGTCGGCCATCACCAGGCCGGCGAAGCCCAGGTCGCCGCGGATGACCTCGGTGAGCAGGCGCCGGTTGGCGGCCACCGGCATCCCCTCGACCTCGCTGTACGCGGCCATGAGCCCGGCCGCGCCGGCGTCGGCCGCGGCCCGGACCGGCGGCAGGTGGATCTCGGCGAGCTCGCGCCAGCCGAGTTCGGTGGCGGCCCAGTTGCGGCCGCCGACCGTCGCACCCTGCCCCGCCGCGTGCTTGAGCACGACGGCCAGCCGGTCGGGCGGGATCGGCCCGTCGGCGCCGCAGCCCTGCACGCCGCGCACGGCAGCCGTGGTGAATGCGGCGGCGAGGTAGGGGTCCTCGCCGAAGGTCTCCTCGGCGCGGCCCCAGCGGGGATCCCGGAGGACGTCCAGGGTGGAGACCAGGGCGACGTGCACCCCGCGGGCACGGACCTCGGCCGCCACCGCCCGGCAGGCCTGCTCGTACAGGTCGGGATCCCAGGTCGACGCGACCGCCAGCGCGACCGGCAGCACCGTACCGTCGAGGGCCTGGTGGCCGTGCGGCACCTCCTCGACGAACAGGGCGGGGATGCCGAGCCGCGACTCGGCGACGATGGCGCGCTGGACCGTGGCGCAGAGGTCGGCGCCCTCGTCGGCAGTCGCGCCGGTCGCCCAGCCCTGGCCCGCCCAGCCCTGGCCCGACCAGGCGTCCGCACGTTGCAGGCCGTAGACCGCCCCGATGCCGCCGTACCGCCGGGCCTCGGCCGTCAGCTCCGGGGTGGCGGCGAAGCCGTCTCGGGTGCGTCGCCAGGCCCGCCAGCCGTACAGGCGCTGGTTGAGCTGACCGACCTTCTCGGTCAGGGTCATCCGGCCGAGCAGGTCCCGGACCCGGTCGCCGACCGGTAGCTCGGGCCGGCGGTACGGCGGCGTCACGCGGGGAAGGCGTCGGTGTCGCTGACCGCGCTGTACACGCCGGACGCGCCGGGTGGCGCGGGCGGTAGCACCCGGTTGAACCGGTGGCCCTGCCCGGCCAGCACCAGCGCCGGGCGGTCGCCGCGGGCGGCGGCGTCCATCCAGGCGGTGAAGACCGCGCCGCCCGGGGCGAGCGCGGCCCGGCTCGTCGGGAGGCCGTCGTGGTCGGCCGGAATCTCCACGGCGGTGGTCCGTGGCGCCGGCGGGCCGGCCCGCCAGCTTGCGCGGACCTCGTCGGCCACCTCGGCGAACGCCTTTCCGATCGGCTTGACCTGGCCCTGCGCGTCGAACAGGCCGAGCGAGTGTTCGAGGTCGGGAAAGTCGCTCAGCGAGCGGCGTACGTCGTGGGAGCACCACCAGGTGACGCCCCACAGCGCCGCGGACGAGGCCGCGGCCGACACGGTACGGCGGCAGAACTCGGGTGCGTCGCTCTCGTCGAGGCAGTTCAACGGCGCGCCGACCTCCTGTAGCCAGACCGGGCGGGCCGGGTCGGTGGCGAAGGCCCGGGACAGCTCGATCAGGTACTCCGCGTGCCGGAGGCTCGGCTCCGACATCGCGCCGTAGTGCTGCGCCGTGCCGTTGAAGATCCAGGAGTGGATGGCGGTGACGTCGCCGTACCGGCTGGCGTGGGTGGGCAGGAAGGGATGGCCGTCCTGATACCAGACGGCGTCGTATTCGGCGTGCAGGCGCAGCCCCCGCCCGCCGGGCGGCACGGCCGCCAGCAGGGCGTCGAGCCAGGCGCCGACCTCGGCGGGCGTGGCCGGCATCGGCGCGGGGTGCGGGCGCGAGGTGAACTGGTTCACCTCGTTGCCGAGCGTCAGCCCGAGATAGCCGGGCAGGTCCGCGACCGCGCCGTGCACGGCCGCGACCAGGGCGGCCTGGGCGGTCAGGCACTCCGGGTCGGTGAACATGTTGCGGCGGTGCCAGGTGGACAGCCAGGACGGTACGAAGTCGAAGCTGGACAGGTGGCCCTGGAGCACGTCGACACTCGCGTCCAGCCCGGCGTCGCCGGCGAGTTGTACGACGCGGCGCACGTCGGCGAGCGCCTCCTCGCGGATCAGTGTGCGATTGGGCTGCAGGACCGGCCAGAGCGGCAGGACCCGGACGTGGTCCAGCCCCAAGGCCGCGATGGCGTCCAGGTCCCGGCGGATGGCGTCCCAGCGCGGCGACAGCCACGAGTAGAACCAGTCGCCGGAGGGCACGTAATTGACACCGAACCGGGGAGTCATCCCTTGATTCCGCCTTCCTGGAGGCCGCGGAAGAAGTAGCGCTGGAGGAATCCGAATACCGCGAGGATCGGGATCAGCGCGATGATCGTGCCGGCCGCGATCAGCCGCGGATCCGAGTAGAAGGTGCCCCGTAGCCGGTTGAGACCCAGGGTGAGCGTGTAGTTCTCCTCGCCGGACAGCACGATCAGCGGCCACAGGAAGTCGTTCCAGGCGCCGACGAAGGAGAAGATCGCCACCACCGTCATGACGCCGCGGACCTGCGGCGCGCAGATGTGCCAGAACCGCTGCCACACGCCCGCGCCGTCGATCCGGGCGGCTTCCTCCAACTCGGCCGGGATGCCCTGGAAGCCGTTGCGCATGAGTAGCACGTTGAGCGCGCCGACGCTGGTGGGCAGCGCCACGCCGAGCAGGGTGTCGGCCAGCCCGGTGGAGCGGACCAGCAGGAACTGGGCGATGATGATCGACTCGAGGGGCACCAGCAGGGCGACCACGAACAAGCCGGTGACCAGGCCGCGGAACCGGAAGCGGAGCCGGGCCAGGGCGTACCCGGCCAGGCTCGCGCCCACGACGTTGCCGCCCACCACGAGCAGCGCCACGATCCCGGAGTTCAGCACGTACCGCAGGATCGGTACGCGGTCCAGCACGCCGCCGTAGTTGCCGAGGGTGGGGTCGGTCGGGATCAGTTGCGGCGGCTGGGCGTACAGATCGTCGCCGGCTCCCTTGAGCGAGAGCGACAGCTGCCACACCAGCGGCCCGGCCAGCAGCAGGAAGAAGGCGAGCAGGACCAGATAGCGAATAACGCGCCTCATCGGGCTTCCCCCCGGCGCTGGAACCACAACTGGCCGGCAAGCAGCAGCCCGAGGACTACGAACATCACGACGCTGATCGCGCCCGCGTAACCGGTCTCGGCCTGCAGGCCGGTGCCCTCCTGCTGGATCAGCATGGTGACCGTGATGTCCTGGCCGCCGGTTCCGCCGGTGCCGCCGGTCAGGACGTAGACCTCGCCGAACACGCGGAAGGCGGACACCGAGGAGAACAGCCCGATCAGCGCCGAGGTGGCCCGCACGCCCGGCACGGTCACGTGCAGGAACTGCCGGATCGGCCCGGCGCCGTCGACGGCGGCGGCGTCATACAGCGCGGGGTCGACGTTGGCCATCGCGGCCAGGTAGATGACCATGTAGTAGCCCAGGCCGGTCCAGACCGTGACCAGCATCGCGCTGAACAGGGTCAGCCAGCGGTCGCTGAGGAACGGCACCGGCTCGTTGATCGCGCCGAGCCAGTCCAGCACCTGGTTGACCAGACCCCGGCTGTCCAGCAGGTTGGTCCAGATCAGGCCGACGATCACCGACGACATGACCACCGGCAGGTAGTAGGCGGTGCGCAGCAAGCCGAGGACCCGGGTGCTGCCGTTGACCAGCGCGGCCAGCACCAGCGGGGCGGTGACCAGGACCGGGACGACGCAGACCAGGTACAGCAGGGAGTTGGTCATCGCCGTGCGGAAGCGGTCGTCCTGCCAGAGCCGCACGAAGTTGTCCGCGCCGACGAAGTGGCCCGGCCGGAGCAGGGTCGCGTCGGTCGCCGACAGGGCCAGGGTATTGGCGAACGGGAACAGGATGAAGGTCACGACGACGGCCAGGGCGGGCGCCAGGAACAGCCACGGCGCCCACCACCGGTCGTGGGTTTGCCGGACGGTCATTATTTCGGCAGGTTCCCGTCGGCGTACTTGACCGTCTCGTCGAGCGCGGCCTGCGCGTCCTTCTTGCCGAGGACGGCGAGCGCGATCTGCTCGCGCAGGTAGTCGACGCTCTTCGAGGAGAAGGCCGCCGGCCAGTAGACGATGGCCTCGGAGACGGCCTTGGCGGACTCCACCCGCAGCTTGGCTTCCGGGGTGCCGTCGTCCTTGGTGAAGTACGGGTCGTCGAGCGCGCCGGTCGCGGACGGGAAGATGGCCGCCTGCTGGCTGAACGCGAGTTGGTTGGCCTTGTCGGTGGCGAACTTGGCGAAGGCGACCGCGGTGGCGGTGTTCTTGGACTTCGCGTTGACGGCGAGCGACTCGATGTACATGTTCGGCTTGTCGTTGGTGATCTGCGGTGCGATCGCCACGGTCGCGGCCACGGCCGGCGCCGTCGCCTTCAGGTCCTTGAGCGTGTACGAACTGCCCGGCAGCCAGGCGACCCGGCCGGCCTTGAACGCGTCGAGCTCACCGGTCTGCAGCTTGTTGAGGGTCTCCTCGGTCATGCCGCCGGCCTGGTACAGGTCGCGATAGTGGTTGACCAGGGCCACGCCCTTGGCGTCGTTGAAGGTGAACTTGGTGCCCTGGGCGTCCATCAGCGGCACCCCGTACGCGCCGAAGGTCTCGATGGCCGGCAGCCGGCCGACGATGGTCGCGTCGCTCTTGCATTTCGCCGCCATGGTCGTGCCCGCGGCGAACAGCGCGTCGAAGGTGGCCGGGAGCGCATCCGTCGCGACGCCGCACCGCTGCAGCAGGGCCTTGTTGAAGAACGACGGCCCGGTGTTCAGATACCACGGGTACGCGTAGGTGCCGCCGAGCGACGGGAAGTGGTTGGCCTCCCAGGCCTTGGGCAGGTATCCGGCCTGCGCCCCCGGATCGGTCTTCGACAGGTCGAGCAGCATGCCGGCGGTGGCGAGGGTGAACGCCGCCTCCGGGCCGATATCGACCACGTCCGGCAGGGATCCGGCGGCCGCGTCCGCGGAGAGCTTGTCCTGGTATCCCTCCGGCGGCTGGTCGATCCACTTGACGGTGGTGCCGGGGTTGGCGCCCTGGAACGCGGTCACCAGGCCGTTGAAGTAGTCGGCGTAGCCGCCCTTGAGGTTCCAGGTCTGGAAGGTGATCTCGCCGGTCACCTTGCCGCTGACGGTGGTCGTCGAGTCGTCGGTTTCGCCGCCGCCGATCCCGCAGGCGCCGAGGGCGAGCGCGAGGACGGCGGGCAGGATGTATCTGAACGTTTTCAACTCAGTACTCCTTGGACGATGGGCGGGTCAGCCGGAGGGTGGCGATCTGGTACGGGCCGAGGAACAGTCGGCCGTCGCGCAGCGCGATGGGCAGGTCGTAGCCGGTTGTCGGGAGTGGACGTTCGAGCAGATCGGTCTCGGTGACCGTGGCGTCGAAGCCGGGCCGGAGACCGGCGGTGGCGCTGCCGCCGAGCGTCTCGTGGACGCGGGCGATGACGTCGCCGCTGCGGTCGTCGGCGAGTTTGATCCAGTCGACGACCGCGGCGCCCGACTCCAGGTCGAGCGCGAGCAGCGGCGCGACGTCGGCGAGCGCGTCCAGCAGCGGCGCGTTCAGGTCGTCGGCGGCGGCACGTGTCTCGCTCTCGTCCCCGGCCAGCACGGCGAAGCGGAACGTGTGCCGGCCGCGGTCGGTGTCCGGGTCCGGGAAGCGCGGGGCGCGCAGCAGCGTGGGCCGGATGTCGGTGCCGCCGGGGACGCGGCGAACGTCGCACCCGTACGTGGAGTCGTTGACCACGCCCACGCCGAGGCCCGGCTCGGCCACGTGCACCCAGCGGTGCGAGCAGACCTCGTACTGGGCCTCGTCGGCCAGGGTGTTCTCGTGGGTGGGGCGCTCGATGGCGCCGTACTGCGTCTCGTAGCGGGCCCGCATCGTGTGCACGGCGACCGGCAGGGAGAGCTTGAGCAGGTGCTCGCGCTCCTGCCAGTCCACCTCGACGGTGAGCTCCAGGCGGGCGGTGCCGGGCCGCATCGCGTACGTCACGGTGAAGGCCGACCCGCCGTGCCGTCGAGTGACCGCGACGCCGGCGCCGGTCGCCTCCACGATCACCGGCCCGGTCATCGGAACCGGACTGCGCAACACGTGCCGGTCGAGGTCCCAGGCGTCCCAGCGCACCGGCTCGTCGCGGAACAGGCACAGCGCACCGAAGCCCGGCAGGGCCAGTTCGCGGCCGGTGCGCAGGTCGGTGAGCTGCCGGACGATGCCGTCCGGGCCGACGTCGGCGTGCAGGATGCCGTTGTCCAGCGTGGGTAGGACCGGCCGGTCCCGCACGACCTGCGAGCCCACCAAGCGCCCGGGCGCGCCGGTGCCCGGCACGAGTGCCCGCAAGCGCTCCTCCAGCCGGGCGTACGTCTCCCGGGCCTCGCGGTGCACCCAGGAGATCGAGGAGCCGGGCAGGATGTCGTGGAACTGGTGCAGCAGCACCGTGTGCCACGCGTCGTCGAGTTCGGCGTACGGATAGTCGGCGCCGTCCCGGACGGCGGCGGCCGCGGCCAGGTGCTCGACGGTGCGCAGCAGCGCCTCGGCCCGGCGGTTGCCCTGTTTCATGGCTATCTGCGAGGTCAACGTGCCGCGGTGCAGTTCCAGGTAGAGCTCACCGACCCAGACCGGCGCCTGGTCACCCATCTCGGCCTCGGCGTCGGCGAAGAATTCCTCCGGGCCGCGCAGCTCGACCCGGGGTGCGCCCTCCAGGTCGTGGAAGCGGTGGGCGCGGGCGAGCATCTCCCGGTTGGGGCCGCCGCCACCGTCGCCGTACCCGAACAGCAGCAGCGAGTGGCTGGAGATCGCCTTGTCGCGGAAGTTCGTCGCGGCGTGCCGGAGCTCGGCCGCGGTCACCTCGGCGGCGTACGTGTCCGCCGGCGGGAAGTGGGTGAAGATGCGGGTGCCGTCGATGCCCTCCCAGGCGAACGTGTGGTGCGGGAAGACGGTCGTGTCGTTCCAGGAGATCTTCTGGGTGAGGAACCAGCGGTATCCGGCACGGCGGGCCAGCTGCGGCCACGCCCCGGAGTAGCCGAAGCTGTCCGGCAGCCAGACCACTTCGGATTCCCCGCCGAACGCCTCGGCGAAGTAGCGCTTGCCGTAGCTGATCTGCCGGACCAGCGACTCGCCGCCCGGCATGACCGCGTCCGACTCCACCCACATGCCGCCGACCGGCACGATGCGGCCCTGCGCCACCCGGTCGCGGACCCGCTCGAACAGCTCCGGGTGGTCCTGCTGGACCCAGGCGAACTGCTGGGCCGAGGACATCGCGTACACCATCTCCGGATCGGTATCCAGCAGCGCCAGCACGTTGGTGAGCGTGCGGGCCACCTTGCGCCGGGTCTCGCGCAGCGGCCACAGCCAGGCCGAGTCGATATGCGCGTGGCCGACCGCGGTCATCCGGTGCGCGCTGGCGTGTGCCGGCTGGGCCAGCACCTCGATCAGCGCCGCGCGGGCGTCGTGGACGCTGGTCGCGTCGAGGGCGGCCTCCACGGCACGCAGCACCCGCCAGTAGCGGGGTTCGTCCGCGCTCAGGTGCGGCAGCAGATCGCCGCTGGCCTCAAGATCGCGCAGCAGCGCGAAGACGTCCGGGGAGAACGCGCCGAGCCGCGCGGCCACCAGCCGGTACGGCTCGGGCTCGCCGGGTCCGGGCTTCTCGCCGAGCGCGGTCTCCACGAACGGCGGCAGGCCGAGCAGCAGCGGGTTGGCGGCCGCCTCGACGTACAGCGTGAACGAGCCGTCCGCGGCCAGCACGCCGGGGGCGGCGCCCGGCCCGGTCAGCCGCACCCACCCGTTGCGCGGGTGCAAAGCCTTGACCGGTACGCCGTCCGGCCGGTAAGCGAGGCCCTCGCAGTGCCCGCCCACCGAGTGGTCGAACCATCCCAGGTCGAGCACTAGCTCGACCGGCAGGGCGGATTCGGGCACTTGGCCCTCGATGCGCAGCCAGGTGGTGCCCCACGCGGGCGCCCAGGTGTCGCCGATGGCAAGGGGCAGGTAGGCGGGCTTGTCTCGGCCGGCCGGCACCTCCAGCCCGAGCGCGTGGGCGGCCGGCACCGGCTCGCCGTCGCCGTCGACCCGCCAGGCGGTCACAGACACGTCGGCGAGCGGCTCGTGCAGTAGGGGGCGCAGGCGTTCCCGGACCACCCGGTGCAGCCGGGCGAGCACAGTGGACGAATTCAGGTGCACGAGGCCGAACACTAAAGCGCTTTAGTGTAGGAGTCAATGCATATCCGTAAATAGCTCGATCGGTGCCGATCAGCGCGGCCGGGTGCTCTCCCGGATCACGATCGTGGGCTGCTGCGCCTCGCCGACAGGTTCCGGCTCGTCGTGCACGAGCCGGAGCAACTTCTGCGCCACGGCCCGGCCGAACACCGTCGGGTCGCGCTGCACCGCGGTCAGCGACGGCGTCAGGGCCATGCAGATCGCCGAGTCCTCGCAACTGACCACCGAGACGTCGGCCGGCACGGACAAGCCCGCGGCCCGCAGCGCCCGCATGCCGGCCACCGCCAGCACCTCGTTGTCGAAGAGCACCGCGTCCGGCAGGTCGGCCGCCTCGACCAGCCGGCGGGTGGCGGCCAGCCCCTGCTCGTCGCTGTAGTCGGTGCCAAGCACCGCCGGCTCGGCCAGCAGACCCGGCGCGGCCTGCCGGAACGCGGCGATCCGGCGGTGCACATGCAGCAGGTCCGCCGGGCCGCTGACGTACGCCAGCCGCCGGTGCCCGGTCTCCCGGAGATGCCCGACGAGCAGCCGCATCGCCACCCCGTCGTCGACCGTGACGCACGGCAGCAGCCTCTTCGGGTCGGGGCCGCCGGCCAGCACCGCAGGCAGGCCCAGATCCCGCAGGTGCGCCGGCCGCGGGTCGCCCCGGCGCAGGTCGCTGATGATCACACCCTCGACCCGGCGCTCCTCGCTCCACCGGCGCAGCACGGCGAGTTCCTCGTCGACCGAGTGCGTCATCTGGAACAACAGGCCGTACCCCCGGTCGCTGAGCACCGACTGGGCCCCGGTCAGCAGGCGCAGATAGAAGCTCTCCATCCCGAACTCCTGCACGTCGCGGGTCAGCACGAAGCCGACGGTCATCGACGTGGTGATGCCGGACAGCGTCCGCGCCGCGTGATGCGGCGCCCACTGCAACTCCTGCGCCAGCGCCAGCACCCGCTTGCGGGTCTGCTCCGAGACGCCGGGCCGGCCGTTGAGGGCGAACGACGCGGCCGACTCGGAGATGCCCAGGCGGGTAGCGAGATCCTTGAGGGTGGGGCGGGTCTTGCGCGGCGGCATGGGTCCTCGTCGGTGCGGCGGTGCTCGGGCTCAACACGGTACAGGCGGTTGTGGGCTCAGTCGGCCGCGGTCGAGGCGGCCCGTACGACCGTGGTGGCGGTGTTGCCCGAGTAGTCCTCAATGGTGACGGTGACCTGCGAGGTCGACCGGGACATGGTGGTCGTCAGCGCCGCCAGGGTGGTCCGCCCGCGGATGATGTACGGCTTCGCCCCCGACGAGTACGTGGTGGCGAAGGTCTTCGCCACGCCGTCCTCCTTGACATACAGCTTGTACCAGTCGGCGGTGCCCGGGGTCGCGAACCGGAAGGAGCTCCCGGTGATCCGCACCAGCCCGGCCGGGTACGCCTCGACCTG
>Ga0307515_10008436_pt1 | contig 20087 bp, 4 predicted proteins | sample 17_EM_MG_FD_194513 | JGI IMG/M metagenome (GOLD analysis project Ga0307515, IMG submission 194513) | Populus trichocarpa ectomycorrhiza microbial communities from riparian zone in the Pacific Northwest, United States - 17_EM | ecosystem: Host-associated > Plants > Roots > Unclassified | place... | reverse complement strand
ATATAGCAACCACAAAATTAATTCTAGAGCTTTAAAATAGTTATAAGGCCTATTACTATATAAAATCTAGCTATTATAACTTTTTTTAAAGTCTTATATTTTACAGTCCTTTATTAAAAGCCTCGATGTTTTACCGATTTTTTACTAAACTTACTATATTTAGCATATATTTTCTACTACTAGGGATTAAAAATATTTCTTAAAATTCTAATATTTTATAGAGATTTGCTTTTACTAAGACTCTCTATATTTAAATTTTTTTTAAAAAATATATAAAATTATTGTAGGGTTATAAAGTCAAAAAAGTAGAAAAAAAAAGAAATTCCTTATACAAAATAAAAAAATTCAACTTTATAACGTTATAATAAACTTTTATACTTTTAAAATAATATTCTAAATATACAAAGTTACAATAAATATAAATATTTATGCGATATTAATTTTTTTTAAAAAAAATTAATATCTAGTAGTAGAAAATATATATTAAATATTATAGATCTTATTAGGGAACTAATAGGATTTCTAAAAGAGTTATAGGTTTTAAACCCAAAAAAAGCTGTAATAGCTAGATTTAATATATAATATAAACTTTAGCTATTTTTTAAAGCTTTAAAATTAATTATACAGTTGTTATATATAATTTAATAGGGTGGGTTATCTTGAAAATTCGCTTAGCACGGACACTTATGACACCCAACTGTAGTTACCGCTAGGTAAGGGTTTACTGTAGTAACTAAGGCGCCTTAGTTACTGCTAGGTAAGGATCTACTATAGTAACTAAGGCGCTTTACCTAAGCTGGGCTTAAAGATTATATTGGTTACGGATTTAGTATATATTTAGACTATAGAGCTTTAATATAGAGCCCTTTACGTAGGATCTAATATAGTAGATTATAATTCTAATTTAAAGCTTTATATACTAAATATTTTTAATGCCTAATAACTAAATCGCCACATAGCTGGAATTAAAGTAAGTTTACTACCCTAACTTAATTAAATACGCGTGTAAGAGATATAACTATATACTAAGACCCCTCCCCCTAATAGGCGGAGGCGGTGCGGCTATAGTAGCGACGTTTAATATAATTAATTAACTACATTATTACCTACCTAGTTCGGACATACGATAACTCAATGGCCTAGTAATAACGTAATAGCTTAGCGCCAAGTAATAGGAGGGAGGGAAGAAGGGGGAGGAGATTAGGGGTAGCTCGGCTACTATAAGGTTATAATAGTAGTATAATATTAAACTTTAAAAATCGTATCTTGGGAGCTTAATTAACGACCCTTATATAAAATATTAATAACATTTAGTTATAGAGCTTTAAACCAGTAGATCTCCTAGGAATTCCTATTATAAGTAGCTCTAAGTATAAAATCTAGAATATTTAATAATGGTGTAAGTATAGGATGGGGTATATATTTGCGTTCCTAAATATCATTACGTAATGCAATCTTTAGGTAATAAAAACTAGCTATTAATGTTGCTTAACTAACACCTACTAAAAGCTCCTCCGTCCTTCCTATCTTTTTTCTCCTCTCTTACCTATCTCCTCGTCCGATACTATTTATATTACTATATTAACTAATAGATCCCTTAGTAGAGACTAGGGAGGACTATTAGAGCACCTCTAGCTCTTATAAGGAGGAAGAAAAGAAGAGAGGAAAGTATAGAGGAGGGAGTATTTATAGATAGGAGGAGGCCTATAAGTATAGGAGATTAGGCAGCTATAATATAGCTATTAATATTGCTTAACTAATACCTACTAGAGGCTCTTTCGTTCTTCCTATCTTCTTTTTTACCTATTTCCTTATCTAATACTATCTATATTACTATATTAACTAATAGATCCTTTAGTAGAGACTAAGGAGTATTAGAGCACCTCTAGCTCTTATAAGGAAGAAGAAAAGAAGAGAGGAAGGTATAGAGAAGGGAGTATTTATAGATAGGAGGAGGCCCTATAAGTATATAATTTGGTAAGTACTAATAATACGAGATTCTTATATAAGATAGGCTTAATTACTTACTAAAATATAGGGTATCTCTGTTACTATAGTAGCTACTATAATAGTAGAGACGCCTTAAATATTTAATGTAACTAACTACTAAGGCTGTTAATAAGTAGAAGGTAGGCTACTAATATAGTGCGAATGATATAGTTATTAATATTATTCACAGCCTGTTTTTGCTTCTAGTATATATATAAATTATCCTTATATTTGGCGTAGAGCTAATTATAGGTAGTAAGCTGGTTTAGGTCTAGCTTTGCTATTAATATAGCTATAGGTAGTATATCCCTTAGTATAGGCCGATTTAGTAGTTCTAGCTTTAGAAGATTTTTTTTCTTAAATGGGTTAATATACTACTATACCTTATTAGTTTTAGCTGTGTTTTAGATAATAAAGAACTATTAAATCTAATTAGACGGCTTGTTAAGGATAAGGTTAATTTTTAATTTAGTAGAGGTTATTATTTTTAGAATTTAATAGCTTAGGAAGGGTTTAGGTTAGTAGCTAGTGTCTTAGTAGAACCTTATTTGGACATTTCAAACTTTTAATTTAATTTATTAGTTTATTTATTGATTAGGTACGTTTATTAACTTAGGTTAATCGTCTATTTGTTTAATAGGTAAAGAAGCTTAAAATATTGCAAAGGTAGTAGAAGTAGTGACTTCTTAAATAAGGTAGTAGATTAATTGCTTAGCAAGTAGTTGGTTATATTTAATAATCCAGACTTTGTATTACTAAAATCTAAAATTTTATTATAGGGAGCGTAATTAATAACCCCTACTAATAGCTCTAACTACGTCTAATTTTTATTTATAAATCGGCAGATTTATAGGTAATAGTTATTATAAGTAGCTCTAGGTGCAGTATATATAAAATCTTAACTATAGTATAGAGAAGTTGTGGCTGCTAATATGCGGTCCTAAGTAGTATATATTCTCGGAGGTTACGTAACTCCTTATATAAGCGATATTTCCGCCTTTTAAAAAAAATTAAAAATTCTAAAAATTAATTAACGCTATAGATAGTAGTAATATTGATTTGGCAATACTGCTAATTCTCCTTATATACTATTATATGTATATCTAATAGCTCTAGAAGTGGTAAGAAGGTAGAATGGATAGGGGGGTTAAAATTTAGAAATTTGGATTTTATAGTTAAGCTATTTAAAAGTTAAAAAACCAAAACAAATGCCGCATTCTCCGCTTACCTTTAAGCCAGTATATAATTTCCTAATTAGGAAAAGTTGTTTACGAGTAGTTGCTACTGCCTTCGTACAAAATCTTCTTATTATACCTTTTTAGTCTTACTTATAGATAACTAAAATCACTCTATATTAAACCTATGTTTAAATATAAGCCCTAAAAGCTTCTTGACTCATAAGATTGCTATATAGGTTAGTTTAGCTATTTTATCCTTTTTCTTAACATTTAGAACTACTTAGTTAAGTATTAGGCCTTAGCTTTTATATATAGTAAGAGCAAAAGCTAGAGTAACTAAAAATTAACGCCGTAAGTAAGAGCCTTTTATACCCTCCTATTTATAAAGCACGGAAAATATAGTAACAACTTTTTTACTATCCTGCTAAGTGAATAGGGTAGGTCCGCTGTACCTATTTACTATAATTAGTAGTGACTAAGGCTAATCCTTTTTAATATCCGCGTGTCCCTTCTATATAATATCTTTAACTATACTAGTAGTACCGTTTACTAAGCCTAGTTTAACCTAGATATTTTATATTAGTATTACTTTCGCGCTAATATATAGGGCTAGATTATCTATAGTATTATATTAATTAGGAGTAACTTTCTGCGTACCTATACTAGTGTTAATTAACTTAATAGCTACTACTAGCCGTAAAAGGTTGCGAAGCTAAGTAGTGTTATACTTACCTATAGCAGCGCGTATACTATATAGCCGAATTACATTATTAAAGCCCACAACCTTAATGGTGGATAGGCCCTGCTTATACCTAGTTAAAAGAAGCTTTTAGGTTAAATTACTTATAGAATTACTATATAGCTTTATAAGGGCGGTCCTAAATATAGAGCTTTTAGGATTATTACCGCCCTACCGTATAACTTAATTTAGAATAGCTATTCGGTTAATTACCTTATAGACTCCTTTTCTATAGCTGGCGAGCTCTAACAGCCTAGCGGGTAGATTACTATATAAGGCCGCCTAATTTACAGGAGGAAGTTAATAGAAATCGCCTACTAGTAAGATGTTTAAGCCTCTAAAGTAATTGTTGTTATATATAAAGTAGATTTAATAGAGGCGGCAATCAATTTAGGCTAGATATACTTGCCCAATTATAGATTTCTCGTTAAGGATAAAATAGTAAATATTATTAAAAGCTTATTATAGAGGCGTAAGACTAGTAGTAGGTAATTCCTTAAATAGGCGATTTACTAGCAACCTTAATAGATTGTATATAGTTCTACCGTTAATATTAAAGGTAGCTACCCTAGTAGAGGCCGCTTAAGCTAATAGTATTAGCTTATTATTAGCCCTTGCTATATTACAGAGCGTAATAAAAAGGATAGTAATAAGATATAATTTGCCGGTTTCTGCCTCTCTATTAACGTTAATTTATAATAGGGAGGGGCCAAGGCCTACTTAAATCTACCTATAGTGATTAACTATAATATTATAGATATAACGCTGGCCTGGTTATAAGGAGGATAGAGTCGTTGTTTAGAATAAGCGGCTCTACGGTAGAGGCTATAGTTATACTTCCTACCAATAAGTCCTCTTATTAAGCTGCGGGTACGTACCCTAATACGTACTCTAGTTGTAGTTATAATTAAGCTCCCTATTACCAAGCCTATTAGGATCCTTAATTTTAACTTTGTTAGTATTTTTAACGCGGGTATATAGGGCCTTAAAGGACTAGTATAGCTCTAAGTCGTCTATAAAATCGCCCTTAAACTTATTAATATTATTAGTAGTTTTATAATCTTCCTCTAGTTTCTAATTATAGAAGTAGTTAGGTGGGTACTAATAAGAGTTAACATAAGCCTAATAGGAAGCTATATAATTAGGGGCCCCAAATCTATTAGTATAAGTAGCTACTTCCTTATACTCTCTTTATAGATAATAAAAAATAAGCTTTATATAGTAGAACTTAGGATACTACGGATAGGAAGGATCGCCTTTATATCGCGGAAAGTATAATATAACTTAAGGCCTTGCTCTTAGTTAATACTTATAAGTAGAGTGATTGAAATAGAGTATAAAATTAAGGAAAGTAATATCCTCCACCCTATTTAGGCGGCGCTTATATTTCTTATAGTTAGATAGTCTATACCCTCTTAGTTGCCTATCCTTAAGCTTATATATAGCACTTTAATCGTCCTCCTGGTGGTAGTCTAAAGTTACTATATTTCTTAAGCCTTTGGAAAGGGAAATATTAAGAAGTAAATAGTATACCTCCTATATTAACTAATTGCGTTTAGTAATAAGCTTATTTATAAACTTCGCTACTATTAAAATAAAGGCATAAAGACTATTGGTATACGGCTATACTAATTAGAGTAACTCCTAGTAAGAAGTTAACCTCTTCTCTTCCTTACTGCAATATTTGCCTATATAGTTAACTATTACTAATATGCTTATAGCGGGCGATATATTAATATTTACCATCTACGCCAGTATTATAGCTACATTATAGCTATTAAGAAGCTTATTATTACGCTATAGATAGAACGTCTAGTAATATAGATTTTAATCCTTTAATATAGCGGCCTTATTGTAGAGAGAGCGTAAAAAGTAAAAGCGGCACTCCTTTACTCCAGCGAAGCCTTTCTTTAATCTTAAGTAGTAAGACTTAGTGCAACTATAGTGCTGTTAAAATTAATTAAGGTAGGTGGTAAGAAGCTTACTAGTATTAAGCTGTTTATTATAGCTAAGAGTAGAAGGGTGTTAAAGATTATAAGGCCTAGATTAATTAAGATTTATTATAAATATAAAAGCACCCTAGTGCTTAGTAAAAGCCGCCCTTAATTTACTAGTTAACGGATCTAGCTTTAGGGCTCTTAAACTCTATAAGAAGCTATATATATAGCCGCTACCTTATACCTGCCACTTATATTAGGACTAAAAGTTAGTGTTATTAAACAGACCTATAAGCACGTATTTTTTAAATAGATTAAAGTGGTAATATAGCTAGTAAGTAGTAATATGCGGATTATTGTTAAGATTCTAAGAAGTAATTCGGTAGCGTTAAGCCTTATTAGTAGCCTTATATTTATTAAATAGAGGTATATAAAAGTATAGATTATACTTATATAGATTAGCCGCGCTAAGTATAAAGAATAGAGACCCGCTTTTAATATTTTTAGTATAAGCCGTAAGCTTATTTCTCTTTTACTTTTAGTAGGGCCTAGTGCCTTTAAGCTTCTATATATACCGTATAATCTTATTTAGAACCTAGTTACCCTTACTAGTATTTATAAAATTACTAAGCTTATCTAAAGATAGACTAATTTTATTTAATTACCTGTAAAGAAAGCGGGTGGCGTTAAGGTCTTACTCTTTTATAATCTAATTAAATATATAGTAGCGAAATAAGGGGTGGCGGCCGAATTAACTGTCCTAATACTTAAGTATATACTTGGCGTATGTAGCTAGGGTAACTATATAGCTTTATAGCATGTTAAAATCGGCTTTACTATAAGGAAATGGAGTAGAAAAGGTGCTGTGTATAATAAAGCTAGCTAATTGTTTAGAGAGAGGTATCTATTATATAGTAGAAACCTCTAGGCCCGCTTATAGGTCTTACTAGTATTAAACCTTACGACTTAAAAGCTCTAATTTATTAAGGTTAGGTACTAGATTAGGAACTAAAGTATCTAGTACGTTATTATTAAATTCGCTATCTAGTATATTACTGCCAAGCTTAGTAGGTAGAGGATTAGTAAGAGAACGTTATATAGGAGTAGTAAGGTAAGTTATTAGGTTATTAAAATCTAACTCCAATTTATTAATATAAGGTAGCTAATCTAATATAGAGCCATTTTTGGATAAGCTAGTAAGCTAGGTGCTATATATTTTAATATCGCGATAATTAGGATAATTGGCCTTTAGAAAGTAAAGCTATAGCGCTATAGTAAACCGCCTTATAGTATACCGCTTAGTAAACCGCTAACTTAAGTATTAGCCACCCTCTACTGCTATAGGCCTTACGACCAGTATATTAAGTTTAGTAGGTAGCCGTGGTAGCTATCTCTAAGTCTTTAGTATATTTTGGCCAAAGTAGCAGATATAGCTAGTATAGCGATATTGCTGGCTATATATACGCACGACTTGTAAATAAACGTATACGCGTATAATTAGAAGCTCCTCTACCGCGGTAAGTATAGGTAGGAAGCTAGGAATAGGCCCTAGATTAAGCCTATTGCTTTTACTAAATAAAGGAGAAGGGGTTAGATCTTTAAGGCTATCGACATCCTTAATATAGGCTTTATATACACCTATATTGTCATCCCCTATAGCTAGGCCTATTTGGAACTACTACTCCTTATAATAACTGCACGTCTCTATATATTTAGCCTATAGTATACTCATAAACTTCTTAATTTGCTCCTAATTAATAGCCAAAATAGGTAATAGTATAGCTGTAGTTAGAGCTTGCCAAGAGGGAGCTTGCTATAAGGAAGGTGGTATTAGCGGTAGAGTAGGTATTAGCGGTAGGGTAGGTATTGGCGGTAGAGTAGGTATAGGAGCTAGTTCCGGTAAGGACATATTTAGGTTATTTAGAGTGCCTCTTCTACTATACGGAGCTTTATCTATAGTATATAGCGGAGAAATAGGCGAGTAAGCTCTACCCCGCTAATTAAGAATGTGGTGCTCCTATTATATTGCCCTAATTATCTTCCGCCGTTAAGCTATTTTAGGGGTATCTTAACTGTTCTGGCCGCGAGGTAAGAAGATGTCCTTAGTATTAGTTTTAGGTAAAGTATTTCGCTAGCGTTTTATAGGACGAGTCTTAGGAGAACTAAGCTTTGCTTTCTGCTTATTTGAACTATATATAGAGCCCTAGGAAAGTAAGTAAAAGTAGAAGTAATATATAGGGAAAACGCGCCTTTAACTAATACGATTGATATTACTTTAAAAGCTTAGTAGATGGGCCGTTTTTAATAAAATTAATACGGGGTTATATTAAACTGCACTTACTGCACTTAATTAAAGTAGGTTCTACTATAGTTAAGACGCGTATAGTAGTATTAATAGAGATATTAATAGATATTAAATATTTTAATGTTCGTCACGTGTATTCTACAGGTAGATACCACCCGCGACTTTTTTTCAACCAACCAAAAGCCAGCTTGGCAGGGTTTGAAAATTTAAACATATAACCACCTGAAAGTATAGACCACTCGTACCTCGGGTCAATAAGCTTCTTTATATACTTTTTAGGCTTTTCCTTAGCTTGTACAAGGCGAGGAAGTATAAAGTTATTAGCTATTTTAATGCTGCTTTACATAATAAAGAGAAGGGAAAGATAAAGTTTAAAAGTGGGGATATCAAGCCCTGTCCGACAAGCTGTCGGCTGTCGCCCGCAAGCCTGATGTATACACTATGGTATCAGGCATAAGTTTTGTTAGCATATGTAGAGCTTGGCAAAAGAATTCCTCTTTTCTCATTAGTTACTTTAAAAGATTATTATGCATCATTGGTCGGATAGCCTGTCTTATCCTTGTCAATAATCCATGTCAGACGGGACGTACTAACGAAACTTATGCCTGATACCGTAGTATGTACAGTCACCTACAGGGGGGGTTGAGTGGTCGGCGCCACAAAACGCCAATCGATAGCAATTTCCCCCCCACTTTATTAGTAAATTGTATGAGAACCAGTAGGGATATTGTATTCTAGTTTCTTATAGGCCTAAGCAGTAGTAATAGGCTATCGCTTGATGTTATATTTACTTAATATTTAGTAGGTCCTCCCCTTGCCTTAATTACTACAAGACATCGCTTCCGCATTAATAGAATACATTTACGCCAATCTTCTGGCTTAAGACTGTCCCATTCCTCTTAAATAACTGCCTCCATCTCTTAAATACTGTGAATTCAATGCCGTCTCTTTAAAATCCTAAGCTTCATTATACGCCAAAGGTTCTCAATTGGATTAAGATCTGGTAATTAAGCAGGCCATTTCATTACCTGCATTAATAGATCTTTAAGGTACTAAGTAGTAGCCTTAGAGGTGTAATACCCTACCCCATCCTGCTAGAAAATAGCGTCCCCGTACTTCTTAGTAATCTTCTCATAAAGAGGAAGCACTCCTTTACTTAAAACCCCAAAATACTTAACTAAATTCATACAGGCACCACGGGGTAGTATTATAAGGCTACTACGGAAATCTAGTGAGATTGCACCCCAGATTCCAACTGATAAACATCCAGACTTAAAGGTTGGCTTTAGGTATTTACTTTCATAAGGTTTCCCAGTAGGACGGCAGACCCAGGGTGGCCTAGTATCAATCCCAAGTTTAAATGTAGCCTCATCCAAAAACTTAACAAGAGCCCAGTCTTTATCGCGTAGTTTAACCATAATACGAGCCCATTATAGGCGTTTTTCTTTATATTCAGGCGTAAGGAAGGGTTTACAGCAAGGGCGGAATACGTAGATCTCGTTCTTTTATAGATATTTACATACAGAGTTATAGTGCATAATACAGCCTAGTTTACCAGGCGTAGCCAGAACCTTAAGGTTATCAAAGGGATTGCTAGCGACATAGCGTACTAAATGCCTCTCAGCTTAAGAATCTAGCTTTGGTTAAGGTCCTACACATTTACTTTTATTGGTTAAGCTATAATTGCTTTTACGCCATTGCCAAATAATAGAGGTAACGGAGGATTTTGCGAGGCCGGTTTCTATAGCGATTTTGCCGTTTAATAGCTTATATTTATGAAATGCAATAACGACAGCTCGGGTCTCATTTGAATGTTCTTTTCTTAAGGTTTTAGGACGACGTGGCATGGTATTGTTTGGTAAAGAATTGAATTCAGAATAGAAGTTTGAATGTGGTAGCTTATTAGGAATCTCACGTGGTCGCTAAATCGACCACTCAACCCCTGTAGGTGACTGTACACAATTTCTGCGCACAGACCTTTCCGCAGCTTTTGGCGCGTTTTATCCATCTCCTCAATCTTCTGCGTTCGCGGCATGCGGATTATCCCAGCAGAGGTTCCAACGTGCACCGAACTTTGTCTCCAAGCTGTCGCCTTGTTCCGCCCTACACCATCACCTTATGCGCCCTCCTCGCCATCTCCTTATGCCACTCTCTCGCTCTCACCATGTTGCGCCCACACCATCGCCCTAACTATCGCCCTAACTGTCGCCCTAACTGTCGCCCTAACTATCGCCCTAACTATCGCCTTAACTTTCGCCCTAAGGCGATAGTAGTTTGACGAGGGTATAAGCAAAGAGCGTGGCCGCCATCAAAGCCACCTACTGTCCTCTATTTTCCTTCCACGTTTCCTAGATCACCGTACGAAGCAACAACACTCTCAAGATGGAATCTGAGATGTGCAGGGTGTGGGAGGAGGCACTTATGCGGTTTTTAAATCTTATTTGGAATCCCAGACAAAAAGAATTGGACCTCAAGGCTTTACGAAAAGAAGTCCAAAACTCGAGTTCTAATGTCCAGCGCTATCTCAACCTTGGATGGATTGGAGTGTGTGAAGTGCTAAATGAATACAATCGGGATATGAATGACTTGATAGATATTTGGCAGGACTTTCACTCATTCCTTCTTCGACTACAACACCTTCTCCTTAAATTAGAAAAGATTCTCACGTTACGGGAGAAGGTTTTGTACTTCTTTCTATATTTTTCATTCTCAGAATTTCCTAACAGACTTCGACCTCCATGCACAACAATGCCTTGGACGATCTGGCCCGCTCTGGTGGTGCTGTGGGGTGTTTGTTGGATGTTCTATGAAGAGCTTAATTGGAACTGGGGAGACCAAGGCGACCTTCCAATGGCTAGCAATACGACGGGGCTGTTCGACGACATTAATTCCATTGATCCATCTCCAGATGATTGTCCCTCTTCCTTTTTATCCAAGAAGGCGTTAAATTTTCCTCCGGTCTTCGATTCCAATCTCAGTGACATTAGCTGCGACATGTCTATGTGGGGTGAGTCTTATTTCGACGTACCAAATCTCGAACAGCGACTACAGCTGTGTGTACCTGGGCCCGCTACTACTTATGGTACGGCAATATCCCTAAGTTCTGTACCGACTTCACCGGCAGCAAGAACTGGAGACACCAATCCACCAGTTACCAGCCATGGAAACCCCAGTAGGATCGTTGCCGCTCCTAGATTTACTTCGTGTCGAGCCACCAGCAAAATTCAAGAAGCTGCGGAAAATGAACGGCTAGAAGCAACAGAGTCTGGAGCCTTTATACCACTCAACACATTTTTAGTCCAAAGACAAGCTCGAGATAACCAGACTATATCTTCTCGAAACTCCAAGCATAGCCAAACTGAGAAATACTTCTGCGCCTATTCCGACTGCAGCCGTTCCCAACCAGGTTCAGGCTTCTATCGTAAAGATCACTTGGATCAGCATCTTCGTGGACTGCACAAGCAGAATTCAGTGCCAAGATTACGTGCAAAACCGGCGGCTGCATTGAGCGCTTGCAATCTAACCACCACGAGTGAAACCACGGGAGCTCTTTCCCAATCTAAGAAGCGCAAGCGCGGCAGTGAAGGGGAAACCAGCCGACATAGCGGAGATGGGCTCTTTGACGAGCTCGCAGAAGAGCGGAGATTGCGCCTACTGGCGGAGCAAGAAAATCAGCGGTTGCGTCAGAAAATAGAGAATTATGAAGGGCGTATGCAAAAGTATGAGGAAAGGTTGGACAGAATGATGACTCTTATTGAAGAACACAAAGCGGAGGAAAAGAGGTAGATTTTAGACTACTTCTCGACGACCTATATATGAAACCTTTTATGCCATTTTTTTGTGTAGCCAATCTTTATGAAAATACTTCTTGCACTTCTAATGTTCATTCAATTTATGACAGGTATAGTTGATAAATAACTATTCAAATCAATCATTTGAGGCGTTTCGGGGCTCAAATCATTCAAGATTGGAGCGCTTAGAGAGGCTTGCGGCCGTACGCACGCAACAAAACGTGAGAAGGGGTTGGATAAAGTGCATGCCAAGAGCTGCAGCAAAGACCGTGCGCCGAAACTGTGCGTGTACCAGGCTTGCGGTTGAGGGCTCACAGGGGCTCACAGCTCGGCGTGGTCCGCAAAAAACTCGGCGTGGTCCAAAAGTTCAACGTGGTCCGAACTTGCAAACCAGCTTTCGGACCACGATCAACTTCGGACCACGCTGAGCTTTATGCATATACAGCGCATATACAAAAAATTATTTATTTTAGAATTAGTAAATAAATAATATTATATAATATTAAGAATATATACTTAGCATATGCTAAGTATATACGCTGTATATGCTAAGTATATACACTGCATATACTAAGTATATATACTAGTATAGCCTACCTATAGAATAGTAAGTATATATGCTGCATATGCTAAGCATATACTATAGTATAGCCTACTTTATAGAATAGTAAGTATATATATAATGCCTTACGTCGTTATATAGCTAAAAAAAAAATTGCAGTTATTATAAATATATTGTAACTGCGGCGGGACCTAATATATATACTTTTATAATATACTTACTATTTTATAAGGTAGGTTATATTATTATATATACTTACTATTCTATAGGTAGGCTATACTATAGTATATACTTAGCATATGCAGCGGATATACTTACTATTCTATAAAGTAGGCTATACTATAGTATATGCTTAGCATATGCAGCGGATATACTTACTATTCTATAAAGTAGGCTATAGTATATGCTTAGCATATACAGCGTATATACTTACTATTCTATAGGTAGATTATACTATAGTATATACTTAGCATATGCAGTAGATATACTTACTATTCTATAGGTAGATTATACTATAGTATATGCTTAGCATATGCTTAGCATATATGGTATATACTCCTAATAAGCCGTTTAACTATTGCAATATATGCTTTATACTAGTACGTGCATATACTTAGTATATACACTGCATATTTAGTGCATATAGTTACTAAGATAAATTATAGCTACCGATGCGCGTTCTGTATGGGTAAAAGTTAAGTATCGCCAACCTTTTTCCGGTGGCTCCATCGGTGACCACGCTCAGCTTTCGCCGACCCCCATCGGCGACCACGTTCAACTTTTTCCGGACCACGCTCAGCTGCACCCCCTACGGTTGATACCTAGAGGGGTGCACACTGTATTACCTCTCACGTCGCCCTTTTTGGAGGTTTTTCGTACCTAACTTATTGGTATTTATCTGCATGGACTAAGCTTGGGACCGCATTAGACATTAATTAAGATCAATATATATAATATTAAAAGCTTTAATATTTATTAACTAATTTAATTTAATTAGGGCCTTTAGATTGACTAGGTTGCCAAGCTAGCAATCTCTTAGTTAAACTGATTAAGTCTTAGCTATCAATTTAATTCAATATTGAAACCAGAAGCTTAGATCAAGAAATCGATTACAGATATAGAAATATCCGCACCGTCCGCTAAGCTAATTTAGGACGGTAATCGTTTTCTTAGTCTAAGAGACTTTAGCGAGATTTACGGGAAAACCTAAACACGGTTTATATAAGAAGACCTTATTAACTTTAACAAAATTAATATACCCTCCTACAATACCTATCAATATAAAAATTACACCAAATTATAGAGAAAAGCCTACTCTATAAGTTATGAGATCTTTAGCTCCTTATACACGCACGATATTAAGAGGAATTTGTCGCCGCAGAGGCTCTAATTCCGCCTCCGCACTACCGAGCCACGCCGCCAGCCCTTTATAACTAGCGGATATTCTATCTGCTATATACCTATTAATTTATTTACTTTGCAGCCCTTTACAAGTTATAGTGTAGGCCCTAATAGAGCTGCAAGCTCTGCGTTTGCGTAGAGCTGTGGAGCTTTACGAGAGCTCTGCGGAACGAAGCTTAGGGGAAGACCTACCGGAGTGGAGCTCTACCGAAGCTCTGCACGAAGCTCTGCACAAAGCTCCACACAAAGCTCTGTAAAAGCTCTACTTGAAGCTCCGCCCGAAGCTGCCCGAAGCTCTACTTAAAGCCCTACATAGAGCTCCCAAGCTCTGCTAACACGCAGCACTAATATACTAGGAAAGTTCTACAATCGCCCGTATAAACGCCCGTATGAACACCCATACAATCAATCGATTAATACAATCGTCTCTACAAACGTCTCTATAATTGGTCACCTGTATAAACGTCTGCATGTCTGCACATCTACACGTCTATACGCCTACACGTGGCTCTGCACGAAGCTCTGCGTAAAGGTCTGTATAAAGGTCTACTAAGCCTCTACACGAGGCTCTTCTTAAAGCTTACCCCCTAGTAGTAGCAGAGGCACTCTGGCCAAGGGAGGTTATTTTAAGGAAGGACCTAACTATAGCACCTACTAGGTGTTGCAATAGCTTTAAGTAGTAGATATCTACATATCTATATAGTTTTATTAATATCAGCAGACTATTTAATAAGATATAATACGTGCTTAGGCTTTTAATAACGCGTTTTTTTAACTTTAACAAAATCAATATTAGGACTAAGCAATAGCCGTATTATAAAATTTATACTATTTAGAAGCCCTAAGTCTTAAAAATAATATATAAACTTTTAGTAATAATAACGCGTTATATAAATAAATGAATTAGATATCCGTAATCTCCGTTTTGTGGATTTTGCTTAGGATTTTAACAAAACTCGCCAAACTGTCTCAGACGTGATTTTGCAAGGAGACGGCGTAACGTTTTAGCCACCCAGTCGAGCCAGCCACCCGGTCGAGCCACCCGCCGATCGCGATTCAAATCACCTCCTTTTTAATGCATCTACCCTTTCCTACACCACAACCATGGGCTCAACGGCCACCAAATCGCTTAATCTTAATCAAGAAGCTCAAATAACACTTACAATTTCATATCTACGAGCCAAACCCGACCAATCCATTCGTTAAATAGCCCGAACTTTTAATGTACCGCGATCAACTCTCAACCACCGTTTTAACGGCCGTTAATTAATTTAACAGTTCTTATAAGCTTAGCAAAAGCTCTTAGTTATTAAGGGGGACTCCCTAATTAAATAGATCAATATAATAGTAGATTAGGGGTGGCTACTAAGAATACAGCACCTTAAGTCTATAGCTAAAGATATTCTTAAATTAAAAGGGAGTCCTACTAAGCTTAGCCAATATTAGTATAAGAACTTCCTTTATTGCCACCCGGAACTCAAAGCTAAATTTATTAAAGGCCTTAATTAAAAAAGAAAAGACGCTAAAGATCCTAAAACTGTTTAAGAATAGTTTAATTTATATATAACTACTATTATAAAGTATAGAGTCTCTATAGAAGATTAATACAATATAAATAAAAAGGGAATTTCCTTAGGAGCTAGTAATAAGGTTAAGGTGTTAATTCCTTAATTATAAGCCTAAGCCTTTGCTATAGAGCCAGGCAATTATAAGTAGGTATCCTTAATTAAATATATATTAGGAGGTTGATATTATATAACGAAGCCTTATAGCAGGAACTACGGTAAACTTATTAATAGGCTAGGTATATAGGTAAAACGAAGTCAATAACGTAATAATAACTAGTGGAGTGGTTACCTAATAGATTAACTTTAATTATATTTTAAGATTTACTATAAAGAAGAGAAACTATTTATAGAGACTATATGTCCTTAAATATATAACTCCTCCCTATAGTAAAGGGTTTAGTACATTAGTACATTAGTATATTAGTACGTTACATTCCTATATTCCTATATTCCTACATTCTAAACTTATAATATAACTACTAGAATCTTATTGTTAGGGAAGACGTAGCCGGATTTAGAGGTTCCTCCCCCCCGTTTTAGGAGGCAGTTTCTCCTCACTTAAACCTATATCTGTCGCCGCTTTTATAACATACTAAGCATGCTAAGAACAGTAGGGTCTCCCTTACTCACCCACCAAACCTAGAATCGCGCGTGTAGCCCTATAACGCACCTCTTAAAGCCCCCTAAACGGCCCTTAGCGGCTAACGTTATTTAAAAAGCTATAGACGTCCGCCGTTTACCTTCATCCTTATCTTCTGCCAAAAGCACTACCCTTATACGACGAAACCTCCCTTCTATACTACGCTCCTTTAACCCTTTTCCTATAGTAGCTATATATATATTTTCCTTTACTATTATATCGTTTACTTCTAATACTTAATTTCTAGGTTTCTACCTATAGGGTTTTTTTGCCCTATCCCGCTTTTAAGAACGCCGATCTCTTATAGAGCCTTTTTTAGCGTTCCTATTAATAGCAGTTACTCTTAAGCTAGCTTCTGCGTGTAGGCAACTAGCAGCTACTAAAGTACTAAAACACTACGCGTTTAACCACTATACCTTTTTAAAGTAAGAAATAGTAAAATATAGATCTAGCCTCTAGCTTAGACTCTAAACTAGGTAAGCTATCTTATTCTAAGCTAACTTCGGACTTAGATTTAAGCTCTAACTCTAAATCTAGGGAAGACGCTAATTCTAAGGGGGAATATTTATAGTAGAGGATTACGTATTATAAGGACTAAAAAAGGGCAAAGTTAAAACGAAAGCCTTAATTTACTTCTCTTATTAAGCATAAATTCTAAAATTAGGAAAAGTTTGTTTATATTTAAACTAAAATTTACCTTATAATACTAATAATTTATACTTAGGTTCTGCCTAAAAGTTAAGTTTAACCTAACCGAGGCCCTTTATTAGTATGCGGCTAATACGTTTAAAATATACCTTAAATAGCGCGTAAAAAATTCTTAAATTAAGAAGGAAAGTATAATCTAGGTATACTAAAGACAAATATTATACAAATTTATAGATATAGTAGGCTATAGTATAAACAATAGCATAGAATTTAATATATAAGATATAGGTAATCTTTAATTTTTTAAAAAAAAATCCTAGCTAATTTATTATAGTGGATCCTAACTAACTTAACGCTAATATATAAGCTAAACACATTAAAGAAAAAAAAGGATACTATATATATATAGAACTTATATATAATTATTAATGCCTATTAAATAATAAACGTAAAGCCTTACTATAGTCGTTTTTAAGTGTAGATAGGAGTAATCCTCCTCCTCTCTAGTGCTACGGCAATAAGACCCTAAGCTCTTATTAAAAGTTTAAGCGTAAAAGGCTCTAATAAAGCGCTTTTATATAAACATATTATAATCCTAAAAGTTTACAATATAAAAAACTTTAATTAAACTATAACTATTACCCTTATAAGTCTTATATATATTAAGAATTTTAAAGGCATAAGCAGACGGTATATAGCGACATTAATTAAAGATAGCGCGAATAGTGCTAATAGACCTATAGTAAGAGGTTTATTTTCCGTCTTAAAAGCATCTTAGCTTTTTATATCCTATCCTATCTTATAAGCCTTACCATCGCGGATAATATATTTTAACGCCATTATACTTTACCAGAAGAGATTTTTAGACTTAAAATCCTAGTAAAAAAAAAAGTCTTAAAGTAAAGTTTAAGAAGGAAATAGAGAAATAACCTATCTTTTAAGATATTAAGATAATGGCTAGTTATAGGGGAGTATTAGACACTAAAGCATTCCCTTACTAGAAATGCCGCGATTACTATATATAGTTAGGCTAAGTGGCTAGGTTTAAAAAATCGCTTAAACTTTACTAGCTGCGATAAGCGTCTAGAAGAAAATTAAATAGTAAGTGTCTAATTTAATATAAGTGTATATATTAACTAAGTTTTCTAGGCGCCCTTACTTTAGAAGAGCGAAATTAAATAATAGGTTATTACGGCAATACCTACTAACGGTTTTATTTACCTAATTTAATTAAGCGCAATTTCCAGTTAATTTACTTTAAGACTTTATTATAGGACGACCTTATCTAATATACCGTATAGATAGGGATTTTAAGGGATAAGCGGGCTCCTATAAGTCTAACTAATAAGTAAAAGCTTAAATTTTAGCTAGAACTTAATTAACACCCTAATATTTTATAGCTTTATAAGAAACAAGAGCAATATAAGTAAAAGATTAAAAGCCGGGGATATTACCCTATTAACACCGCGAAGGGAATAAAACTATATAACCGTTACAATAAAGCCAGACGTAAACTTTATAGTATTATAAACATCCTATATAAATAAAAAGAGGACTAGGTTATTCTTAATTTTTATAACGCTATCGACAATTATAATATTAAAAGATAGCTTAGTAATAGCGTTAGGACGGAAATTCCTACCCGTTTAGCTATATAGTATAAATTTTATAAACGTGCTACTATTACTAAACTACTATCTTAGCCGCTAAATAAGCTTAAAGAAGGACACGCTATAAAACTCCGTATAAAGTTTATCCGTAATCTTGTTAAGTATTATAATTAATAAAAAAGTTGGCAGAATGGGATTCTAAGCAAGGCTATTAGATTTTAACTTAGGTTTAAAGTAGACCAAAGTATAATAGGCGTAAAAAGAGGTGCAAGTAACGCTAATACTAGTACCTATTAATAGGTAAAGCGGTAGAAAAAATAGATTAACTTAAACTTGCCTTTCTAAGAAAACCTAAATAAGACGCGGAGCGCGGTCCTAATTAAGGAAGAGGGTATTAAGATAATACAGCTACCGTATCCTATAACGTTTACTAATCTTATTTACCTTATCTATATCGGTAATAACTAACTCTTAACGCTAAGGCAGACCCGCCTATTTATAAAGAAGGATATACTATAAAAGCATCTTAATAATTATATTATAGAAGGAGTGTTTAGGCAGGGGTTTTACTATAAGCATCCTTATTGCTTAAAGTAGATTAAAGGACTTAAGCATTTTAAAAATCACGCAGCCTTTATATATAGCGTATGGCATCCAATTAAAAGGCACCGCTAGGTAAGTCACCTTACCTATGTAAGAATCCTATACTAACCCTCTAGTACCTATAGAAAGGTATATAACTGGTAAATTTAGAACTATACGTTCCTTATATATAGGACCTTTTCCTAGTTATTACGCGCTTATCTTATTATTCTTTACCACTTTTTATTTTATTTTAGTCTATTATTATCTAATCCTATTTTAATATTTAGTAGAATAGATATAATGACTAAGATTTTATAATTCGTTTAGGGGGTAAGAGGTAAGGGTAAAAGTGAGGGTGAGGTAAAGGATAAGATAAAGGGTAGGGTAAGGAGTAAGGTAAGGGGAGGCTAATAGGAGATAGATAATATAGTTACTATATAATATCTAACGGACCGACTATAGACGAGATATATATTTAAATTTCTTAAATTAACCTAAATAGAGAAAGGAAGAGAAGTATTATATAATAACTTCCTACCTAAGCCGATCTCCTAAGCTATGTATCTTTACTTATATATAATACTTATACCTTTTACAACAAAGTATATAAAGGTAATTAGAGTTAAATAGATAACTGCTATCCTTAATATAATATATAAACTCGGCTCTGTAACTAATATTATAATAGGTCCTAGTCGTGCAGAGGATATTAAGATAGTTATTAATATTTTCGCTTTTACACTTAGCCGCGGCATACCTCGCCTTAGCGGATTAAAGCAGTAATTCTATTTATTATAGCTAAGATTAGATAGCTTAAAGTTTTAGTATAAAAATTTCCTCCATATTCTTAAATGCGGTAATTACTGTTTATATAATACTAATAGCAAAATTACCTATAACGTCTAGCTTTATAAAGTCCTTAAGTTTAACAAGCTCTTTAATATGCTCGGCCGCTATTAAGGTAATTATATTATATAATACTAAGTTACCTATTAGGCTAAAGACATCCTTAATAATATTAGGAAACCTATTTACGGACTAGCTAGTTCCTAGAATATATTAGATTTTTATATTTATAAGCTCTTTTAGCTATAGTATATTATAGTAATCGGCAATTATATTAATATAGACGTA
>Ga0307515_10008435_pt1 | contig 20089 bp, 11 predicted proteins | sample 17_EM_MG_FD_194513 | JGI IMG/M metagenome (GOLD analysis project Ga0307515, IMG submission 194513) | Populus trichocarpa ectomycorrhiza microbial communities from riparian zone in the Pacific Northwest, United States - 17_EM | ecosystem: Host-associated > Plants > Roots > Unclassified | place... | reverse complement strand
GTGTTTGGTTTCATGTTATGTTAGAAACATGACCATCATATTCGTTAATATATATCATTAAATTCAAGTTGAATAAACATAATTTAGTACATTACTAGTTTATTGACTTGCATTATTATGTTGTGTCGGATTTTTTTTAAATCTTAAAAAAGTATAAAAATGTTAGGAAGTAAAAAATCTAATACATACCGATCATAACATATTTAAAATGCTTAAATGATGATATATTTTATTTTAAAAAAAATATTAAGATGGTGGTGACTCATTGAATCAATTTGGTCCAACTATAGTTAACCTACGAAACTCATAATATGAGGTGTGAGATTGTGATAAAACCACAAAATTCATACCGAAATAAATTAGAAAACTCAATTATAACGAACCAAATATTGAAGGCCAAAAACAAAAAGAAATTAAAAAAAAGACCTAAAAACAATTGCCAACAACGTTTTTATTTAATCATTATTGAAATTAATTAACAAACCAAGTCATCCCTAAGACTAAATGATTATAGCAATAAAAACCAATATGAGATTGTGAATAACCACTAAAGTCAAGATTTACATTTTTTTTATTTTAAAGGCAATAAATAATTATATCATGCTTTTAAAAGTAATTTTTTTTTATAAAAAAACCTAGAATCAAGTTAAGTGTTGTTTTGCTTATAAAGGCATTCTAGTAATTTAACCGTGTGAAAAAAAATGTCAAAGGATAGTAGTAACTTTAATCAATTCAAAAACGTTTAATTCATAGTAATTGAAGGTGAGTAAGTGTGAAGTTTTTTGAAGGACAAAACGGAAAATTTACAGTTTCAATCTATAGTAATTGACCCAAGTGAATATTTTAAACATGGATTAATCTTTCAAATTCACAACCTGTGAAATCGTAGACATGTGTTCAACTGATAAGCTTAATTCTTAATCAATTTAATATTGAATGATGAAATCATAAATAAATTCTCGTTTTAAAAAATTTACCAAAGTAAAAAAAATAGCAATAAAAAGAATGAACATCAAATCTGATAGAAAAATAAATGAAGGAGAGTGAGATTGAAAAAATATCAAATTAAAAAACTATATCAAGTAAAAAAAACAACAATAAAAAGAATGGAGATCAAATCTGACAATCTAGAAAATTGAAGGAGGATCAATTGAAAACAAGTCCAATTTTAGAAATTAATTGAAATAGAACAAATAGGAATAACAAAAGGAGGGACTAAATTAAAAGAAAAAAACTTAAAAGGCTGATATGCAAATCTAGATGGTTAGGCATGAATTTCTATAAGGAGAGATAAAATAAATAATGAAAAGGTTGTTGGCACTGAACGGAAGGTCTGTTAAGCCTCCTTAAAAGAAAGATGACATCGGGATGGATTGAATGATGCAGCAAAATAGAGGTTTCGACCATTAAAGTCAGTCGTACGCACCGTCATAAAGTAGTAGAGCAACTGAGACGTACAACGCACACACCAATAACTTTTTTGTTTTTATTATTTATCAAAATACCACATTACCCCCAGGACCAAATAATTATTATAAGAAAACCATTATGAAATTATGAATAAGTCTACGTATTCAAGCTTTGAGAATTTTGATTTTAAGGGCATTAGACTCATTACATTGTGTTTGAAAAGGTGAAATATTAAAAAAAAACCTTCAGAACATTGTTAAGTATTTTTTTAGGGCAATCAAGTAATTTTGATGTGTAAAAAAAGTATGAAAAGACCAAGATACTCCTAAATAATTATAGAATAACAAATGAACACAGTACAAAGACTATTTCACCATTAAAAGCTAGTCCTTTGTGATTTTTTTGAACAAAAAAACTGTGAATTCACTTTTACAATCCACGGTAATTCACGACTTATGCACATAGTTGTCTCATAGGGTTTAGATTATGATATAAATGCTAACAACTTAACTCATTATTTTACTTCTTCTCTCACTAGATCTAGATAAATACTAGTATATTGGTTAGCGCTCCGCGGCGGGTTAATATCATTTTTTTTAAATGTAAAAAACATATTGAGTATAAAGAATGTTTTAACCTTAGGTCTGACGCCATGTCAGACCCGTGCCTGGGTCTAACACCAAACATGGTTGCTAAATTCAAAGCTCTTGGGCTTGACATTATTGCAAGACCTAAGGACTTTGGGTTTAGTGTGGTACCCAGACCTAAGCAAACAACAAACAAATAGAGGACAATTGTGCACTTTAGTTGTCAAGAGAGAGAAAAGAAAGAAAAAACACAAACAATCGATCATTAGTGTCAATCAAACCATGATATGTCTACACGCACCTCCTTAATAGCACGAACGCCACCCACTCGTTGAGGCGTGTGGAACACGCGCCAACAGCTTTTCGAATAAAAAATAGAAAATACAACATGAAAAATACTAAAATACCCTCCATGATCCTCTTAATTACACACTACATCCATTTTACTATCGCAATCAACAATAATCTATGTCTAGAGTTACGGTGAAAACCCCACACCATGTAACTTCTTTATAATATTCAAAATTAGTGGTTGGATTTAAAATATGATCCATGATATTCAAATCTTGTTTAGATTGAGATTCATTCCTATGGATTAATTGTTTTTTTAATAAAATGAACAATTAATTATTTTTTTTATTTTTTTTCTTGATAAAGGTCATTCACTTCTGGATTGATCATTATACAAGTAGAATTTGAGTCAAATAATCAACATGGTGTGTTGAACTAAGAAGAAAATGCCTCATCATTACCAATTTCTTTTGGAAACCTCCATAAATACAACTTCCTTTTTTCTTTTTCTGAAATTGACATCACATTACGTAAATGTATTAATTAGCTTGTAACTCAGTATACATACAAGAAAAAGGAAAATTCCATCATCAATTCTAACATAATTTTGGATAAACTATTAGTTTTGCTTTTATAGATTTATCAGTGTTCCATTTCTATCTCACAATTTAAATTTTTTCAATGTTATCCCTCTATTTTTTCTAAAACTTTCAAATTTTTCTCTCTTTACTAAACAACAAGTGAAAAAATTACTTTTGTTCATCTTTTTATATTGTTTTTCTTATTTTTCTCTCAAATATTCATAAATGTTATAATATCTCATAAAATCACTTAAAAACCTTAGATAAACCTAAACAATAAGAAAAAAAAATGTAAGCTATTTAATGTTTAGGGTATCATTGAAACGTTTTGAAATCTAGAGGTGTAAAACTTGGAAATCTTAAACTATAAGGGTATAGATGGAACATTAATGAATCTCTAGGGGCAAAAATGAAGTTTTCACCCCATAATTTTGACTTTGTGTGGGGAGGGGGTGGCCATTTCGTAGTTTACTCTAAAAAACAGTCCCATTTGGCACTACTTACACTATAAACACCCTCACTCGAAATATTTCATTTTGCGAGCCAAACAATCAACAGCATTTCTCAATTTAAACCCCAAACAAATGGCGGGAAAAGAAGAGCCAGTTCCATTTTCTTCTCCTCTTCTGAAACCGAAAATGGAAGATCCTCCAGACTCTCAGATTTGTTGGAGAAAACAAGTCGACGAGAACCTGAAGAGGCTCCACTCGCTCCAATTCGGCGCCGATTTAGCTCTCGAGAAGCGCGATTTCTCGGCGGCTCATTTGCTCTCTCTTCGCCTTCTCGGCTTCCTCGACTCACATTCTCTTTCTGATGCCGATGAGGCTCTCACTCGGACTATACGCCGTGACGCCGTCTCCAAGCTCGACTCGGCTCGCCGATCCCTCGCTCTTGAATCTGATCGGTAGTGTATTTAGTTAAATTTAGTCTCCATGTTTTTGCTCTTGATTGATTGCTTGTATGTGCTTGTTAGGGTTTCCTGGTTTTAAATTAGCTGTATTTAGATGTGGCATGGTTTATCTTTAAGCTTATTTTGGATATATTGAATACGGATTTAATCATGGTGATTAGTATAGGTAAACATGATTATTTTTTTCAGGAAAATAGAAATGAAGATGGTTATAAACCGAATTTTCTAGGTTTCTAGTTTCTTCTTCTTTTTCATTGATTTGTTTGAATTGTTCAATTTTCAATTAAGATGAATTGAATGCTGATTTGTACTTGAAAATTGGTAACTGGGAACCTAAAGTGAAGGTATGGATTTAATTGTTGAAGTTTTGATTTAAATTAATTGAAAGCTAATTTAATTATGAAACTAAAATTAGAAACCAAGAAGTGATAGGACTGACGGAGTGCGATAATGCAATTGAATTCTGAAAAAGATACTTTTGAAGAGGAATGTTCACTGTTTATCTCCGGACTCAAGTTTCGGCACAAAACGAGGCAATTGGATTTTAACTATATACATGAACTTCAGTATCTTTGCTAGGAGCTAAAATTCATGTCTTGGATGTTTTTTCTTAACATCATAAATATTTTGTGGTTCTATGATTGTAATGACTTGTGATCCTTGCATGGTCAGTCGAGCATTTGAGCAAGCAGGTAGAGGTCTTGGCCAGGTTTTTAGCAGAAAAGGAGATATTGACATTGAGAAGATCAAGCAGTCAAAGTACTTTCGTGCTCTTCTTCAGAAGTATAATATAAAGCTTTCAAATAAATTGGTATGTAATATAAATCCATAAATTGGCTTTCATGAATTCAATTCCTATCTTTCCAACTGCCAAGAGGCAGTTATAACTTCAAAGAGCTGGACTTGTAATTTTTTTTTAAAAAATTTTCCTTCTAGTTTTCTCATTTTTCTTCATATGGTTAACTGTTTTTTTTTAATCATAATGTCCAAGACTGTGATCTGCAGTCCTCTTCTAATTAAGCTCTTTATATTCTGTTCTAAAATTCAAATAAGGTGTGAAACTGTCAAATTATTGGGTCCTTAACCAAAATTACTATGTTCTTTTCAGGATGACAGAAAGGATAGGCAGGAAAAATTGAGCTGCAGTACATCAAAGGTTATGCCACAAGCAAATTTGGCATCCCTGTATGGAAACAACACCTCAAAAGCGAATAATGGCTTCCATAAGAGTATGTTGAACCCCAAAAGTAATATCTCTGAGGATCACATGATTATAGAAAAGCCCCACTCACATAACAACCATCCTAAAGGATACAGTCTTTCCAGTTTTATAAAACTTCAAGAGGAAGAAAGAGGTTATGGAAATGCTGTGGGGTCAAAACGTTCACATGTGGAAATCAGCAGCCCTAGAAATGACAGCGCAAATTCACCAACAAACAATGAAGAAAATAACACTGATGGTTCTGGCAATGGATTTGTTACTGCAAGAGCTAAACTGGTATCCATTCACTTCTAACTACCCGTCCTCACCTTTTCTGTCATTTCCATACTAATACTTGAACTAGAATTCTTGGATGCATTCATTTTATGCCTGCAACATACACATGATCTAACATCTATATACTGAAACCTATCCAGAAAATACCAAGTCAGATTCACTGGCACAATTAGGTGGCTCATCCATTTACCATTACAAGTATTATGCTTTGAATCATAACCCTTATTGCAGACTTTGCAGTCTTATTATTTTCTGTCTTCTTTCCTGTGTAGCAGTATTTTCTGGTCCAGCATCGTGTATAAATCATTGACTTCAACGTACCACATCTTTAAGCAATCAACATGAGCATAATGGAATTTATATTATTTGTATGAAGAAAAAACGTAATTCTTATCATTTTGCCTTTAATATCTCTTTGTCTCAAACTCCTACATTAAACATGTAGAAAAATTTGTTTGACACCACACGATGGGTTATGAAATCTGAAAAAGAAAAATCAACCTAAAATATAGGTAAGCATCTTTTCTGCCATAGATTCTGTAAGTTAGAATTCTTAATTTAGAGAACTACTTGCTAAAGTAGAAACATCTCAATATGCCAACTAAATTTCATACCTGTCACAAGGTTTGTTTAAAGAGAACTCAAATGTCAGTTAGAGTTGGGAGTACTTGAAAAAAATGATCTTGTGCTGGAAATATATTCGGTCCAGTGCTTTAAAAGTTTAGCATCGTTTTCCTTTCTTATCATGACGTGTGGGCCAATTGTAATCACCGTCTCTGCTCTTGTATAGGAAATGGATGCAAAGCAAAAACGTGGCCTGGCAGGATCACCAAGTACATCTGTCTCCCCACAAAGTGATAGCACAAACAGAGGATATGGTGCGAGATCATATGGGTTTTCACGCCGTGGTGTTCGAGGTAATTTTATTCCACCCATAAAATCTAACGGGGGCAATACTGGAAATGTGACTACAAGAGTTGCTGGAAAGAGCGATGATGCATCGGATGACTCGGCAAAGAGATGGTGAGTTATGTGGTTATAATTTCATGGCATCAGAAGTGAGTTAAAATTACTCATCAGTTCTTAACGCTGTAAATTGACAATTGCTAATTTATTAAAGTCTTTATAAGATGGTTTAACCATCTGAATGTGTCCTCTGGAGTAGTTAAAACTTGGAGGTTTCTATTGCAAAAAATACTCTTACTGAACCTCATTTGGAAGTCACAGGACAATCTAATAATGCCTTTTCAAACTATTTGTATGTGATATCCTTTCACCTGTCATAAACTTATAATGCACTCCCATTTTGATTTAACAGAACAATTTCGCTTTTCTCTGCTCAGTGGGCAGAAGTAATGTTTGATATTGTATGGTCTGGTTTATAATGCCAGCCCGTGTCTCTAGTCTGTCCCCCTTTTTTCAGTATAGATGTTGACTGGTAATCAGAGTGAGGCATACATGCACTAAGTTTAAAGTTGCTGTTTTGTTTTAGTTTGGAAATGCTATGCGGTCCTGATGGTGAACTTCCTGAAAAGTTGAGGAATTTGGAACCTCGTCTCATTGAGCATATTAGTAATGAGATTATGGATCGAGATCCTAATGTTCGGTGGGATGATATAGGTACAATATACTACCTCACACTTCTTACCTCAGTCAACAACCTGTTTTAGTTCCCATCTATTTCAATTTGATTTCAACTGCTTTCCTGGCAACTTTGTAGCTGGCCTGGATCATGCGAAAAAATGTGTGACTGAGATGGTTATATGGCCTTTGTTACGTCCTGATATATTTAAAGGGTGTCGTTCTCCTGGAAGAGGTCTGCTTCTCTTTGGTCCACCGGTAGGTACTGAATCCAAGTAATATCAAGGGAGATACTCTCTACTTTATAAATTTAATGTTTTTCATGTTTCAGGGAACAGGAAAAACAATGATAGGGAAAGCAATAGCTGGGGAGGCTAAAGCAACCTTTTTCTACATTTCTGCCAGTTCATTAACTAGCAAGTGGGTATGTGTTCATCTTACTTCTTCAGTGTTTCCCTAACTGAATCTTCTGTTCATACAAGAAAATTTCTGATGATTGGTCACATTTAAAACAATTGGGATAGGTTGCAAGGGCTATATATTAGATTATACTCCTGAACATCTTGCTATTTTTTCTGAACTATTCATTAATGTGCTCAAGAAAACAAAAGAGAGGAACTTTTTACTTTCTTACAATTGAATTGATGCCTAGACATTGTTGGACTTACTGTTTAACTTTTGAAAATTGACTCGTGACTGTAGATTGGGGAGGGTGAAAAGTTAGTGAGGGCGTTATTTGGTGTTGCCAGTTGTCGTCAGCCTGCTGTAATTTTTGTTGATGAAATAGACTCCCTTCTGTCTCAGGTATAGTATTTTCTGACCCTCGCAGCTACACTAGGTTCCTGACTATTTATTACCTATCAAGCAGGTAAATGACACTGATTGTTTGCATTTTTTTTACTATGAAATACCTTTTTCTTGATCCTTCACAGAGTGCTTCACATCTACATGCAGGGTTACTTCGTGCAAACATGCAATAACCCCCTTTAATATCTCTTTATATCAATTAGATGGTATTCATTTCAAATAAGATGTTGCACTTAAAACTTTCACATCGATTGCAGCGAAAGTCAGAAGGTGAACATGAATCAAGTAGACGACTGAAAACACAGTTTCTCATTGAAATGGAAGGCTTTGACAGTGGCAGCGAGCAAATTCTGCTTATAGGTAAATTTTTAGAGCTGAATATCAGATTCTATTGCAATGTATGCCCAAAGTTTTGAGACATTCAGGTCTGCCTGCATTCTCTTTCCCCCCCTCATGCCTTTTTCTCCCCTAAAGTTTTGAGCTCCTTAGGAAAGAAACTGATTGAGGAAACAAGATTCTCATGCTTTGACACTAGTTCTGCGTTAGGATTTTCCTAGTAGTGAATAGAGAATCTGTGCAGTGCAAATCCTTGTCATGTTCCATATAATGGAAAAGCAAGCCCCTTTTGCACCCACAACTTCCTATTCCACCACATCTTATTTTCAACCAAGCAATCCTTATGCCTGTCCATACCATGTGCCGGGTAAGTGTACTTCCTGGTCAGCATGCCACGGCAACAACATAACAATAGTCTTACTCTTACTCATTGAAACAAACATTTTTCCCTTTTACGAAGGAATTTGCTCCTCAAAATCCGACATTAGCCTTACTTCTTTGCTAGTCAAACTTCTTCACCAACGCGATTAGTAATTGGTAAATATATGTGTTTTTCAGGAGCGACAAATCGACCCCAAGAACTGGATGAAGCAGCACGTAGACGCCTTACTAAAAGGCTTTACATCCCCTTACCCTCGTTAGGTGCAATCCAAATTCTTGTATGTCTTTCAAGTTTGTGAATGAATAAATAAATGAAGTGACTAACCTATTGCTTATTGGGAATCAAGAAGCAAGAGCCTGGATTGTACGTAATCTCTTAGAGAAGGATGGACTATTCAAGCTTTCCAAGGATGAAATTGATACCATATGTAGTTTGACTGAAGGTACTTAGTTCAAGCATTTTGGATTCAAAACTCCTATACTTCCTCTGTTATGTTTTGATTGGTGATCTGAAGGGGGTTAGTGTCTGAAATTTTTCCTGCCTTGCGTGTTTTTTTTCTCTCTCAGGATATTCAGGATCAGACATGAAAAACTTAGTGAAGGATGCATCCATGGGTCCGCTAAGAGAAGCTCTCAAACAGGGCATAGAAATTACCAAGCTGAAAAAGGAGGATATGCGATCAGTTACTCTTCAGGTAAAAAAGCGTACATTCATAAAATTACATGCTCTCCTAGTAAATTTGGTGGTTTTTTATCAGTTGTTTACGTTGAATTGAATATTATCTTTTTTGGCAAAAAGGATTTTGAAGATGCATTGCAAGAAGTGAGGCCCTCCGTTTCTTCGAATGAACTCGGTACGTATTATGAATGGAACAAACAATTTGGTAGTTTATCACTCTAGGGATCAATTTGATCAACGTAGGAAGAAAAAAACGGAAAGTAAATCACTTGTAGCTGGAGACGGTGCGTTATTTTCCATGTGCAATCCTTCACATCCTAAATGTGAAAGGAATTTTGATGTGATGGCGCTATGGATGATAGCACACAACTTTAACGGCCAATATAATCAACACCTCCATCCGCTAACGTGTTCTTGAGTCATGTCACATAAAGTTTCCAGCAAATAATTTCCCATTACAATAAGTAATTATCTGTTTTATCTATCTTTTTGCACGACGACGGGTAAGCGGTGGTTGGTAGGTTGCTTGATGTTTCCCCTTTTCTTTTCTTTTTGTAAATTTATAGTATGGTAGTTACTGGGAAAGGCCAAGTGCTCTAAGTTGACTAAAAGTACAATTAACTAACGAAAAGGATAGGGAGAGACACCGTAGAGGTGGCAGTTTCTTATTTGCTGAGAATTGTGTATTGGGGCCCGTTTGATGACGTGGAACCTGGTAAGTTGATCGACACCTCCGCGGTCTCCGCAATAATGACACCTATTCATTAACTAATCGTGCACCTATTTCTAATTAGAATATCTATTCCATGTGAAATAATCGTTCTAATCACGCATGTACTTTCTGACCAAAACTTAAAGATGAGGCGTGCTTGTGTCTTATTTGTCGGGCACATAGCTAAATTTATAACTTGATCTAACATCCATGATTGATGACGTTGATTCTTATAATTAGGGGTACAGATCAGTGTATGTGCACATGTTATCTGTACATATAATCATGTAGTATTTATATATACAGATTAACAATTGAGAGGGAAAAAAAAAGAAGCTCGAAATTATGACTAATTTAATTGCTTGTTTATGCTCGTCGTCTGAGTCCTCTTTTGGACCAAAACTTCTAGTCCGCCGGCCATGTGAGCGGTCAAGAGGGGGACAAAGACTGGGCTAGCTGAACTTAGGGGTTTAATCTTGAACCGGTCAAGAATTGAAGCCATCACGTACTTCATCTGAATGAAGGCCATTTCTTTCCCAAGACACACCCTGGGACCAGCTTGAAAGATTGGGAATTTGCAAGGACATACCTCCTGGAGTTCTCTCCTGTCATTTGCCTCAACAAACCACCGGTCTGGTTTGAACTTGAAACAGTCCTCGCCCCATAGCGCTTCCATTCTTCCCATCCCGTAGGGGAAGTAGGTCACCCTGTCTCCTGCCCGGACGGGAGTGTTGTCTGGCAACAAGTCACTGACTACGGCATGCTTCGAGTCCCAGGCTATGGGTGGGTAGAGCCTCATTGACTCGCATAGGCATGCCTTCAACAGATTTAACTCCTTCAATGAGTCATAATCTAACATTCTTTCCATTAGAAGTCTTGTCTCTTTCACCACTTCCTTCTCTATATCTGGATGACAAGAGAGCAACCAGAATAGCCATGTCATTGCAGCTGAGGTTGTATCCCTGCCTGCCATGATGAAGCTTATCACCATGTCTCTTATGACCTCCTCCTCATGGCCGGCCAGTATAAGCCGAGAGAGGAGGTCTTCACTGCGACTCTCTCCCTCTTCAATCATCCTTTTCTTGTTGATGATTATCTCAGAAACATATCGATGAACCTCTTCAACCGCGCTCTTAAGCTGTCGCTCAGATCCAATCCCGAGCCATTTCTTCATCTTCCAAACTATGAAGAGGGGAGCAGCTCCTCGTTTTGCGCATATCTCCGATGCCTCGTCGAAAGCTCTTGTAAGAGGTGGAACTGGTTGAGAAGGATCTAAACAGCATCGATCAATCCCTAGTGAAACCTTAAGGACCATGTTGAACGCAAACCGTCTTAGCAACTCCTGCAAATCCACCACCTCTGCTGTCACCGCCAATGATTCCAAAATTGGTAGCAGCCCCTTCTCTACTTCTTCCTCCAATGTGATCATGAAGAACTCTCGTAAGGATTTCGCGGAAAACTCATGGCTGGCGAACTTGCGTTGTGCGCGCCAAAGCTCCCCGTCCACGTTGAATATACCATAACCAAGAAAGTCCCCAAGAATTTCAGTGAAGGGCTGCCCTTTGGGGAAGTTGTTAAAGTTGGTTTTGAGCATATACTCGACATTTTTGGGGTTAGCTGTCACGATGGTTCTTCGTGCACCAAGGCGGTGCACTACAATTGTGTTGGTAGCTGATTCTGCAAGCAGTTCAGTATACCAATCCAACAAACGACCCCGGTTCTTGTAGAATGAGATCAAACATCCTATTATAGGATACGTCGGAGGCTTGTGGCCGGAGAACACTTGAACACGCCGAAATCTGCTCAGAATTACGTTGAAAAGGTAGAGAAGCAATATATACAACAACAAGAATGATAGGACCTGCAGGACGAAGAGAGACATGGGGTTTGCCATCTGAGCATGCAGGGAAAATGAAAATGGTGGATGATGACTTTATAACCTTGTTTGGAGATAATTTTTTGCAAACGTGTTATATAAGCCCACATGGCCATATATTTGCATCGATACGCTTCCCTACCATTATAATTAATATATTAATATTATTACTATTATTTTCTTGGTGAGGTTATGTAGCAGTAGATAGTAGTCGGTGTTATTCCTCAATCATGTAGGAACATGTTGCGGTCATATCTGTGCCTTGGTTCTTATTGAATTAATTAATTCTTTAATTAGTGAACTTGCAGTTGATTAAAAAAACGCACACGTTTCAAGAATCACGACCGTTGTTTAAAGCACTATACGACGGACAACTAGAAGGGCACTTGATTCCTTGTTTGTCCCAAGGGGTTCCCTTCCAAAGTCTACGTTGACCCCATTAAGATACTTCTTTTGCCGAGAAAAAGTTGTACAAGCCTCTTCTTTTTTTTTAAAATTACTTTTGAAAATTTTTGAACGTTTGTTTAACATTAAAAAAATTAATTAATCTGAACCCATGAAATGAAAGCATCAAAAAAAATTTAAAAGTTAATTTCTAATAAATCAAATGAGAGTATGATAACTTTATAAAAAATAAAATGAATAAAAGAAAAACTAAAACTCAATTTTTAACAAATAAAATATTGAATGATGAGAATTAAAAAAAAATTAAAAAAAGGTTAAAAAAATTCAATATGAGACTACCTCAATAAAGATGTAAAATATCTTATCCAATCGTGATATCATGGTAACTTCATTTGAAAGCAAACTGAATAAAATCATAAAACTTAATTATTGAACAACCTAATATTAAACGATGCAAATGAAAAAAAAAATTACAAAAAGCTAAGAAAAAAAATCAATCCGGGTTAAACCACTAACCTTATGGTTATGAGCACAATATTGAGATAATCAAATAGAAAGAAAAGGAAAAAACAAGCATGAAGATCATTCTCCAATACATTAAATTTTGAATGATAAAATTGAAATAAATAAATTAATAAAAGAATCTAAAATAACAAAAAGACCACTTGTGTTAATCTTTGAAACTCTAAAAAATAGATGAAAAAAAGAAATTACCTTTAAGAAAGGAAAAAAAACAAGCAAATCTGGGCACACCTCCTAAACATAATTTAATCTCTAAAACTTGCAACTTGCGAAATCTTGGATCCGGGTTCAATAAAAAAGCTTAATTCCCAACTAATTTAATTTTAAATGATGAAATTGTGAAAAAATATCAATTTAAAAAACTTGCCAGCTGAAAAAAAATATGGCAATAAAAAAAATGATGATCAAATTTGATAAAACAAAACTCATGAAGGATGAAATTGTGAAAAAAAAACAATCTAAAAAATGATCCCAAACAAAATAAATGACAATAAAAAAAATATGGACTATATTTGAAAGATTAAAAAATGAAAGGGGGTGAAATTGAAAAACATTTATAATTTTATAGATTATTTAAAATAAAAAATAGTAATAAAAATGACATGGACCAAATATGAAAGAAAAAGAAATTGGAGGGGTTGGTTTGAAATTTGAAAGGGGTTGGTACTGAATTTGAGGAGAAGAGAGAGAGAAGAAGAAGAAAAAATTGGTCACTGGTGCCAAACCAATGATACGCTTGGAGCACGCGTTACCCCATTGCATAGGAGGTGTTGGGATCTTCTAAACACCAATCTAGAAAGCCGGGTTTGGTGATCGGATGACCTCTCAAGTGCTGCCTAAAAGACATGAAAGTCGTTCACTCGCTGGCGTGTGGTACATACATGCCAATATGTTTTTCTAATGATATTTCATACATGATCAATTACAATAATGGCCCTAGATAACCTTCAGATTAACAATAAAACTAATGTAAAAGGACAAAAAAAACCCCTGAGAGAGTTATGTTGATTTTGTCTTGAAGGTTATCAAAGTAATTTAACTATCTCAAAAACAAAATGAAAAGACCATAACACCCCTAACTGAAAGACATAATATTTTTTTTAATTATTATAATGGTATATCAATAGTTTTGATTTGTCTAGAAAATAAAATTACCAACTTAACCCTGCACAAATTGTTAAAGACAACTGTATCATGATGAAAATATTACCTTGCCCCCAATACCTAGATCAAAAGTTTTATGGTTCAAGGGAAATATTGTCATTATACTAGTACAATGAATGATGCTCTACAATGAATGATGCTCTGAGTCTTAGTGAATAATAATTTCCTTATGATATTTAGTTTTTTTTTTAGTACTTCTTTATAATTGAAGCTTTGTTTTCCATGTCAATCAATTTATTAAACATATAATAATTAACAAATGAGAGTCCAAATATGCAATTCTTTCCTACCCAATATTGAACACTACTTTCCAATCATGACAAAAATTTCTTTAAATCCTCTCCTACTCAAACAATCAAAACAATATTTTTTTTTATATAGTTATCATTAGAACTTGTGATCAATGCCTATAATTAAAAACATACAATATAATTTAACACGACTTGACAAATTACCTACACAACTATTGATTTTGTTTATAAAAGAATACATAAAATTATACCTATGGAGCAGAGATTCTATACTTAATTCACATTTCTTATGTAACTTTAACCTCAATTCTTTCTATTACTCAATATATCTTATTATGTGTCTAGTGCTCTTACATACCATTCTATTAATACTTGAAATAACGAAACACACTTTCCTTTTGATTTGGTGGACAAACCCAAAATCTCTTCTTTAAAATTCATCAATTTTCTTCATTGAAAATTATCAATTCTTTTTCAGCTTGATTTGCAACTAGTATTAAGCCTCATTTATCTCAGTTCATAAAAATGTCTCATTTAGAGAAAAATAACTCCAATTTTATCTTGTATCCTTGATGACCTATTAAAGTTTTGCACAACTTCAATTTGCCAAGTGTAACAATCTTAGTTAACATTTATGTTGGGTTATTACTTTCATAAATCTTTTTTAGTATTAATCGATCAACATCAAACATACATTGGATAAAGTGATATCCAATCTAAGTATGCTTAATCATGGAATGAAATGCTGGATTTTTAGCAAGAAAGATTACACTCTGACTATTACTATAGAAAGTATCATTTTTATTCTTCTTGCCTAATTCTTCAAGAAACTCTATAACCATACCATCTTCTTTGTAGTTTTAGTTACAACTACGTATTCAACTTCTGTGATAGATTGAGTAATAATATTTTATAGTTTTAAAGCCCAACACATATTTGTATTGCCTAAAATATATATGAACATAATAGTATTTTTATTGTTATCAACCTCACCAGTTAAATCAACATCTACATAACTTTGAATCTTTAAGTCCAAACTTCTAAAAAAAAGTGACATATCTGAATAACCATTTAGATATCTCAAAATCCACTTGACCGCTTCCCAATGTTTTTTTTTCCTGCATGTAATTTAGTTAGCTCTCATGTCTGATTTCTTATTAAGGAATCAATCTCATCTTTCATAACCAACTCCCACTTACCTAATTCTTTATCTTGCAAGGTTTTATCAAAACTTTTTGGCTCACTATTGAATATCATCAAAATATAATTCGGTAATGGTGAGAAATGTTATCGAGGTCTGATAATCTTGTAAGATCTTCTAATAGTTATTGCTAGTATATTTGACTTTACTTATGGATACATATTTTCTTTTTATCATGATCATTTTTATGCACAATGCTCTCTGCAATACCATCCACATTAACTATGTTGATTGTCTTTGTTTTTTATACAAATATACCATAATCTACTGTATCAATATCCTTGTATATCACTTTCTCATCGAATATGATATTTTTATTCCTAATTTTTTTTTCTCTTTCTCATACCAAAATCAATATCTAAACTCATCGGTGTTATATCCAATATATGTACATTTTATAGATTTCAGATTAAGCTTGCTTCTAGCTTTAGAGTCTAGATAAACATAAACAATATAATCAAGTACTTTTAATTATAAAAGATTTACCTCCTTTCCTATTTAGACATCTTTTCAAATTCAAAGAATAAAAGGTTATTAGTTCATTAAATACATTATGATGTTAATTACTTTAGATTAGAATGTTGGAGATAACCTAGAATGCAATCTTGTGCTTCTAGGTCATTCATTGATGGTTTTATTATGGTGTGTTTAAAATGTTTTTCTCCATTCAGATATTATTTAGTAGAATAGTTCTCCTTAAAGCCTTAATCAATATATTTACATTTATTGTCTGACCTCATACACTTTAGATTTAATCCTATTTCTTAAAAGTATTAAATACATTGGATTTATTTTTCAAAAAATAAACCCACGTCTTTTTTCTTGAATAATTAATGGTTTTTTTTAATTAATTTATCGGTATAAATTAATTAATTAATGCGGTTCAAATCATTTAATAATTTGAACATGCCTCACCTGCTTCAAATTTATCGGTATAAATTAATGCGGTTCAAATCAAGTTATTTTTTAGTTTAGGAACATGCCTCACCTGCTTCAAATTTCATATAAAATCAATTAATAATTTGATTTCACATCTCTTATGCCCACAACATTTAATATTTTTCTATTAGCCAAGTAAACCATACCATAATCATCGACAACATAATTCTATAAAATTTATTGGTGTGAAATAGTATGAAATGAAGTGCCTAGGTCAAGTACCTAATTATCTAGTGGACTATGAGCAAAAAGAATCAAAGCTTTATATACCTTTTCAATAGTAGATTTTACAGAATTAGCCTTGGTTTTTCTTGGATTTGTCCAATTCCTCATTAGATGACCATATTTTTTATAATTCTAACAAACACCTTGCTTTCTAGGCTTTAACTTTTTTCTACTTCTAAATCTAGATTTTAACCTATCTTTATTCGAGTTTCTATAAGATCTTTTATCTTTTATATCAAGGTTTATGGCAACAATAAAAGTTGAATTTTTGCCTATATATTTTATTTATGAACTTTTTTTTTTCAAGAATCAAGGCGTAGATGTCGTCATATTTCAACTTGGATTTCATAGTAGAGTTGCTTATAATTGTTCTCATGGCCTCCTAACTTTTTTAGAGTTAAACCAATAAGATCAATGCCTATATCTCATCATAAAACTTAATTTTAATAGATGATAATTGATTTATAATGATGCTGAAATTATGAAGGTGTTGGGTGTTGAGCATTCCTTTTGTCATCTTCATATTGAACAATTTTTTAATTAAACACACCTTGTTGTTTGCCAAAGGCTTTTCATACATTATCTGGTTGTCATTAGATTCATAATATATAGTCTTTTCTTTGATGACATTATAGTCTTTCTTTTCTATTAGGGTTAATATGATCATACCTAAAATATATCTATCAAAAAGGGTTCATTCTTCCTCCTTCATCTTTTCTGGCCTTTTCCCCAGAAGAGGGAGATGGAGTTTATTTTCATATAGATAGTCTTCAATATGAATTCTTCAATAGACAAAATCTATACCATGAAATTTCTCAATTCCATCGAGCTTTATTTCTCTCTAAACAATATTGCTTCATTTCGCACTAACTTCGAGCATGAATCTAGATAATCAAACTCCGTGATTTGTATCCAAAATAAAGAATTAGTTGAAAACAAGTCTGAAATCTTCCGGATCGGATTTCAGATAGCTTAGATCTGGTCAAAAGAAAAATCTAACTTGATTAATGTTCGTATTAAGCATTAACATTATGAGTTACACGTACACCTGAGTGCACTGGAGTACCACCCAAAGTAGAGATGATATGGCAGACATGTGAAAGCTGACTGGACCACTAAATGCTCTAATCTCATTTTTGAATGTGGTTTTCACTGTTATACTTGTCGTCATGTCTTCTTCACAGTAGAATCTTAAGAACACATTGTTTTCCTCACATTTTGAATATGATCAATGCCCAAAACTAAGAGCACAGTTTAGCATAGTTCAGAAGATTGCCTACTATGCCCATAGAACTACTGATTTTTCCTATCACTCGGTGTTTTTTACTGTGTCTACTGCTCTTAGAAACACACCATGACCTCCCCCCTTTAATTCAGTTGACAAGCCCCTAAATTTCTTCCATTAAAATCTTCCATTCCTTTTTGCACCGGAGGATCGAACCGCGACACCTCCCTGCAATTTATAACGGCAAGAGGATGAAGAAATGAGGGGGCCAGTCTTTCTCCTTCGAACAGGCTTTTTGGGTATCTTCCAAAAATCATTAAGTTTCTCTTCTCTGTCTTCTGTGGCCATACATGCTTCTCCGTTTCCTTCCACGTCCATAAAAAAATAAAATAAATGCATACTAAAAAAGGGCTGCAACTCCATAATGGGAAAACAACGTGTCCCATCAATTTTTGATCAACCAATCCAATGGCTGGGGTTACAGGAAAACCAGTGGGGCTGTGATTTTACGATATGAGCCATCAAAAGAGACAAAGGTTACAGATGAAGAATAAAAAATTAATTAACTTATGTACCTTTATATATTCATATTTTTTTTTATGTTTCTCGAGACTTCTTTTACTTCATATATTAATATTTTCTCTCGTATATTGTTTTACCAATAATAGCCTTCAGATACAATTCAAAGAAACTTGAAGACTCTAAAAAGTAATTTTCTCTTATAAAAAAGTAATTTTTAAAAGGTTATAAAAAAGTAATTTTCTAATTTTCACATTAGAAAACCTAATATGATATGATACGAATTTCAAGTGTAAATTGTAATACAATTTTTTTTATTTTCTTTTTAAAATCAATTTAATTTAAATAAGATTGTTGCTTTTTTATACCGTGGTTGAGTCAACATGCAGTAAGTTAAAAATTTAAAATTATTTTTGTTTGAGATTATTTTTTATATTTTTAAATTATTTTAATACATTGATATAAAAGATAAATTCTTTAAAAATAATAATAAAATATTATTTTTATATATTTTTAAATAAAAAAAACTTTAACAAATCAACTATTATTATTCGCAGAACAAAACAAAAACAAGCTGAGAGGAGTCACCGACAGAAAATGGGCTCTGCACGTATACAAACGTGCCTAAAATTACATCCAGTGCCATAGAATCCAACGAACTCGTCCCTCTGCGTGTATTAAATGTATGGGTCGCTAGACTAATAATTCAATTAAAAATATGTTTTTGTCTTCAAGCATGAATTATTGAGTACTGCTAGTAGTTGAATGAATTTTGGTTCATTAATAAATAAATAAATAAATAATCACCTCCAAGACAAAAAAAAAAAAAAAAAACAGAGAGAGAGAGAGAGTAATAAATAAATAAATAAAATAGAACAGAACATTTGAGGCAGACAAACCCCTCTTGAAGATTTTTCTTTTTCCCTCTGCGGTTGTTGGAGATAACAAGATAAATATTAAATTAAAATCCATAACCTTTTAATATCTTCTTCGTTTTTTAAGCATGGCTTGAATTGTTTGCATTACGTTCGACTATGTCTTAGAATAGAAAAAGAAATATATAAAGATAAAAATATATTTAATTATAAAATATAGAGACAAATAAAAATATAAAATTGAAATAAATCTTTATAATCTTACCATACAAGCAACAAAATGACATTTTTTTTTAATCTGTTTTATTTTATTTGAAGACACTAACTAAACTAAAATCAAGATGTTATTTTTTAGAGTATGTTTGGTTTTGTGTTTTGAAGTATTGTTTTAAAAAATTAAATTATATTTTATTTTTTCTTTGCTTCAAATTAATTTATTTTTAATATTTTTATATTTTTTTAATGTGCTGATATTAAAAATAATTTTAAAATAATATATTATTTTAATATATTATTAAATAAAACTATTTAAAAATTAACTACTACCATAATATTCCATTAAAATGACCAATGACAAGGCAAAAGCAGACAAACATAGAGGCGTGCTGTAATGGCGACAAGAGTAGTTTGATCAATACAGGTCTCGTTAAGGATTTTGGATATAGATAATTAATAAAACATACAATCTTTCAACCACCTCACAGGCTCACACACACCAGAAACTTCCTTCTAACCCTAAAGGCAGAAGATCAGCTTAATTTATATAAACTCTTCTCGGTTGCAACGTCACTAGTTTTGTTTTTTGAAAGCCTAAATTAATGATATAATTTCCTCCTTGTTTTTTTTTTTTTTCCTTTTTTGGTAAAGCATAACTCCATTTCTTCTTCTGTTTTTTTAATTTATTTTAAATGTGAGTAAGATACCCTTTTTAATATAAAAGTAGACTCGGCCCATTATATATATCCTGTTTTTGCATTAATTTGTTTTTTGATAATAATGAATTATGTAATGAGAAAGAGTAAACAAATTCTTGATTTAAAAAAATATATTAAATGAAGTGAAATCCAAAAAAGGGTTTCTCATTGATGAAATTTACTACAGAAGAGAGGACTTT
>Ga0307515_10008434_pt1 | contig 20089 bp, 14 predicted proteins | sample 17_EM_MG_FD_194513 | JGI IMG/M metagenome (GOLD analysis project Ga0307515, IMG submission 194513) | Populus trichocarpa ectomycorrhiza microbial communities from riparian zone in the Pacific Northwest, United States - 17_EM | ecosystem: Host-associated > Plants > Roots > Unclassified | place... | reverse complement strand
TCTGACCAAGATTTTGATACCACGAACACAGAAAACGACTCGGAAATGAAGAAAGAGGCGGAGAACAGAACATTGCACAGAATGGCCAAGGTTCACGACGTTTTGGAGATATGGCAGGGCAGCCAAAACCTACGAGCTACCCAGAAGGAATCTCGCGCTCAAAACAAGCAAATAACCCACGTGGGATACATCTCGGACACAGAAGTGATCATCAAAGCATCCTGGTCACTCTTTCAACATGATGGTGCCGCTGCATTTACATTGTCAGAAAGATCACCTTTGCCACCAGCTTTGTCCACAAAGGACCTCCCTGGAGGGAGAACTCAAATCTTAAATGTCCACCGAATCCGGGGAATCAACCGTCATCTAGTCCAAAGCGACGATGATAGCGCACCTGAAAGCATTTCGGATACCGATGATTGGCTTAACTGGAATGGCGACGTGGATAATCCAAATGACAGTGAAGAGGATTGTGCAGCGGACAATGAATCCGATATAGAGCACAACAATGGCATCAAGGATCCGGAATGCCCAGAGCAGCAGGATGTGAGCGCCACGCCAAATGTACCCGGATTGGTTTGGCCGACCCGGAAGTCAAAGAGACAGGCTGAAAAGGTGTTGGTGACGGTCAATGCAGTTGAAAGGCAGAGAAATAAAGGAGCAAAACAATAGTAGGACAGAATGCGTCAATGGTTCACCAGCTTTATGTAGCTTGACCGAGAGTTTCAGTTAGAGATGTATTATGGGCGAAGGGTAAGAAGTAGCTTGTGTATATTGGTTCATAAATAGATGCATAGCAGGCACAATGAATCTTTTGGCATGAATCTTTTGGCATGATACATCATTTTTAGTCGTTTGAGAGTGAACAGTGCAACATGATTACGCCGCTCAGCTTTGCCACAGGGCCGAGTCTTAATCAAGCAGAGAGACAATCGATAAAGTCAAATCAGGATGAATACAATTATCGACGGCAGCAGATGTTGAATGGACAATACATTAAAATGAGCGTCAATGGAGCGTCAACGAATTGTGGTCTTGTAAGTACGGTAATTCACCAGAGACTTGGTCGTTGTTATCCATAACGGACATATTGGCCGCTTTTATTGGCAAAAGGGATAGCAACACGGTCACCGCCCCATTGTTAGCATGAGCGTCAACGGAGCGTCAACGATTTGTGGTGTTGTAAGTACCGCGATTCACCAGTGACTTGGTCGTTGTTACGCATAACGGACGTATTGGCCGTTTTTATTGGCCAAAAGGATAGCAACACGGTCACCGCCCCATTCTTAGCATGCGCGTCAACGGAGCGTCAACAATTTGTGGTGTTATAAGTACGGTAATTCACCAGTGACTTGGTCGTGGTTATGCATAATGGATGTATTGGCCGCTTTTATTGGCAAAAAGGATAGCAAAACGGTCAATGCCCCATTCTTAGCATGAGCGTCAACGGAGCATCAACGATTTTTAGCTTGGAATCTTGAGTATGTTATGTTCCGATTGGTTGAGGACATCCGTCTATGAGATATTGGCAGCCTTTACAGGCAAAAACAACAGCGACATGCTCCCTGCGGCATCCTGAAAATGAGCGTCAACTGAACGTCAACAGTTTTAGGACTTGCATATTTCGTAATCAAGGCGTTGCGCGGATCTTCGCGTGCATCACAGTATTAATGACCGCCTTGCTAGGCAAAAATACCATATATCGAAGGTGAAACACAGATACCAAATTAATCGACATTGCAAACTGCTCAACAAGCAAGAGCACGTTGTTGGTTGCTGTAAATGCGATTTCGATAAGATACTATTAACACACTGCAAATTCAATAGCCTTATATGAATCTATAGATGGACCCGCTGGGCGACCCGCTGACAACCCGCCCAATTCAGACGGGTTGGGAGTTTACCATGGAACCGTACCCGAGTAGGCAGTTCGGGTTTATTGACGACTCGGACCGCCAATTTGGCAACGGTTTGGTTTGGACCCGGACCCGGACCCAAAGTGACGGTCCAGAACCGTTGCTAACACTACTTGGAGGCCATCATCGACCGAGTTTGGAGATGCACTTGCAGGCCGAGATCGAGTGAACTCGGAGATGCACTTGGAAGCCAGAATTGAGCATGTTGGTAGATACAGTTGGAGGCCATGATCGATTAAAAATGGAGGAGTACTTGGAGGCGGTTGATCCGGACGTGATTGATCTGATGGCGGTCATTCGGGAGGCAGTCAATCTTGGAGGCAGTGAATCTGGAGGCGGTGAATCTGGAGGCGGTGAATCTGGAGGCGGTAGGTCGGGAGGCATGTGCGATGGACGCTGAGCTTCATTCATTGCTTAACTCGTAATTGTGGGAATGTTGAAAATTCAGTATAACAAGGTCTGCTGAGAGCTAGGAGACTGGCTGGGAGCGGGAGACTGTAGATCTTGCAATGATGTAGTACGTGGTGTATGCTGTACTAGGTGTCAACTCTTGATAATGGCATGGACTGATAGAGAGGGAGGACTTAACTTCTTGATCTTAGGTGACGGTAGAGTTGTGGAGGAGAAGGAGAGAGAAGAGAAGAGATGGGGCAAATCAACTTTAGAAACTAGGACTTAGGGAATTTTGTGTGAGAGTCGGATTACCATCCCCGATATGGCATGTACGATTCCCGATCTGGCCTGTAATAACACCGATATGACGTCTTCCAAATCCAATCAGGCAAGTTGTACCCCTGATTACTCATATCTGCTCGTATCCTCCACATCGTTCTCATCCTCATCCCTCATCTCTGTCTTTCTCGTCCACAACTCTAACATCATCGCAGAACACAAAGTTATGTCATCCCTCTCTATCTCTCCATGGCATGATCATGAGTTGACACTGAGTACAGCGTACACCGACTACAGAATACACCGGGTACAGCGTGCACCAAGTACAGCATACACTGAGTACAGCATACACCGAGTACAGCGTCCACCCAAGATTGTTTGTCTTCCCTTCATTCCCATGATTATGAGTGGACCCCTGAATGAAGCTTCAGCTTCCCGCATATCTCCCTACACGATCGACCGCCATCAGCCAGCTCACCATGAGAGCTCAAAGGTAAAGTCACCTTGTCTCATTCCCACGTTTGCAAGTCAACAAACTGATGAATTGAGTCTCAGCACCCGGTGTGCCGTCCATCGACCGCCTTCCAAGTATTCATCCAATCTCGCTCGATCAAGGCCTTCAAGTTCGCATGATCATGGCCTCCATGTGCAGCTCCAAACCCAATCACTCACGGCCTCCAAGTGAATCTCTGAGGTCACTCGATCCCGGCCTCCAAGTGCATCTCCAAACTCGCTGGATCGAGGCCTCCAAGTGTATCTCCAAACTCACTCGATTTCAGCCTCCAAGTTTGCACAATCATGGCCTGTAAGTGCATCTCCACACTTGCTCAATCACAGCCTCGCAGTGTATCTATGAGTTCACTCGATGGTCATTTTCAGGTGCAACATGAATTGCTCTAAAGCACCGCCTGCAGCCAGTCCATACATATTGTGTGTAGATGGTTAGCTATATAGATAGATAGATGAGAATACAAACTGAATACATGAGTTTCAAAAATCGCTGAACGATAAGTAGTAGCTATGATTTCAAGCTGCACCAACAATGGTCCCAAAGAAGAAGTCATTTATCCCAGATGCTTTACAGTGATTCGAGGTGCTCCCAGGTTTGTTGTCGGCAGTCCAAGACTTGTCCTCAGCGCTCCCAGACTTGTCGTCAGCACTCCCAGGCTTGTCGTCGGCCCTCCCAGGTGCTCCCACGTTCACCCAACGTTCTCTCCAGTGCTCTGATGGGTCCTCAAACTCATCACAATCACTCCCATGGTACTCCTGTTCCTGTCATAGGAGATCCCAGTTACTCCGAATGCCGGCCGGAATGCCCTCCTAGAGTCTGATACTCCCCTGAAATTGACCCATCTAAGTTCACACTCCACATCCTCTCAGACACTCCTGGAGGCTTCCAGTGACTAAAATACATTTTGCTGATGAGGTGCATTTCGAAACTTGCTCAATGGTGGCCTGCGATTGCATCTTTGATTTTACCCAAGCATGGCGCCCAAGTGAATCTCAGAATACACATACCCATAACCTCTGAGTACATTTGTAAGTTACCTAAATTGCTATCTTGAGGGGCACATCCAATTGGGCTCATGAACTACATGCAGCCAGTCTAGATATTAACTATCTGTTGATGGATAGCTATATAGCACCATAGATATCAATACATAGATGACAATACAATGTCAGTACGTCAGATTCAACAATAGTTGAGCAACATGCAGTACTATAATGTTGAGGTATATCTGCAGTCATTGCCAAGAATATATTGCTTTACTTAGTCTACTCAACAGCCGCTGGAACATCAGCAAAGAACATTTCCGTCCGGGCGGAATAGCTCCATCAGAGTGGACGCACTCCGTCAGAGCCGTCCAAGACACCCTGGTTGCAGACTGCTCTGCGCCCGGCGCCAATACGACGCGTCACGTTACATATTGCCGTCCAATCGTGGTTTCCCCGTTTCTTCGGGCTCTGTCTGTATCTTATTGTAAATGAACCCTGTGGCGTTGTGGCCAACTGTGACCATACGTCGGAATGGGTTCATTGCGTACATCAGCAAAATGTAAATCGGTCCGGAAGCCACACGCAGGGTTCCATAAGCCCAAAGCATTTTGTCTATCGTATTTGTCTTTGTTTCAGTCACAAGATTCCCTACCTCATGAAATGGCATTCATTATTTAAGTGTCTCTATATATATACATACGGTCAATCTGGCCACAGATGGTAGTCGAGCATAATCGGAGGTTCTAGCTCAAGGAGCCTAGGAAGAAAGTGAGATGATATGGTACTACCCGGCTGTGAGAATCCGTGCAATTGCGTGGATCCAGATGAGATGAAAATGAGAGGATGTCTATCTACCCCGGGGTGTCCCAAATATGTACTCTCCGTCACTCAGTCCACCTCCGTTACCCCTGTATCTCTGTACACCGGCCGTCGCTCATTAACCATGTACATGAAGGCCATGATCATGCGAGTTGAGAGATGCACTTGGAGGCCAGGATCGAGTGAACTCAGAGATGCACTCCGAGGCCGTCATCGAGCCAGTTTGGAGATACACTCGGGGGCCGAGATCGATTGAACTCAGAGATGCACTTCGAGGCCGTGATAGAGCGAGTTTGGAGATGCAGTTTGAGGCCATGATCGAGTGAGGTTGGAGATGCAATTGGAGACCAAGATTGAGTGAACTCAGAGATGCACTGGGAGGCCATTATTGAGCGACTTAGGAGATGGACTTGCAGGCTATGATCGAGCGAGATTGGAGGAGTACTTGCCAGGAGGCACTGGATTTGGAGGGAGGCGCGACGGCATCTGAGACTCTATTTATTGGTTAACTTGTAATTGTGGGAATGTAGAGAGTTGAGTACAACAACATCCGCCGAGAGATGGGAAACTGGCTGGGTGCGGGAAACTGGCTGGGAGCGGGAGACAGTCGATATTGGGATGATGCAGTACGCGGTGTATGCAGTACTCAGTGTAACTCGGTGTATGCTGTAGTCGGTGTTAACTCATGATTATGGCATGGAGAGATAGTGAGGGATGACTTAACTTCGTGTTCTTAGGTGATGGTAAAGTTGAGCTCAAGAAAGAGAGAGATCAGAGGAGATGGGGTAAATCTTCATGAGAAACTGGGACTTAGGAGAATTTCGTGTGCGACTCAATGTACCATCCCTGATACAGCAAGTATGAGTCGCGATCGGGCAGGTAATTACATGGATACGAGGTCTTCCCAACCCATTCAGGCAGGTTGTACCCCTGATTTCTCCTATTGGCTCGTATCCTCCACGTCGTTCTCAACTTCCTCCCCTTCCCTCTCCTGCTCATCCACAACTTTACCATCATCACAGAACACAAACTTATGTCATCCCTCTCTATCTCTCCATGCTATGATCATGAGTTGACACTGAGTACGTCATACACCAAGTACAGCATACCCTGAGTACTGCATACACTGTGTACTGCATCATCTCAATATCGACTGTCTCCCACTCCCAGACACTCTCTCATCTCTCGGCAGACCATGTTGTACTCAATTCTCTACATTCCCACAATTACGAGGTAACCAATGAATAGAGTCTCAGCTCCCATCGTGACTCCCTCCCGCACTACAGCCTCCAGATTGACCGCCTCCAAGTACTCCTCCAAACCCGCTCGATTACTGCCTCAAAGTGCATCTCCAAACTCGCCCGATCATGGGCTCCCGGTGCATCTCTGAGTTCACTCAATCTCAGTCTCCAATTGCATCTCCAACCTCGCTCGATTAAGGCCTCAAAGTCCATCTCCAATCTCGCTCGATCACGGCCTTCCAGTGCATCTCTGAGTTCACTCAATCTCGCTCTCCAATTGCATCTCCTACCTCGCTCGATTATGGCCTCAAAGTCCATCTCCAATCTCGCTCGATCACGGCCTTCCAGTGGATCTCTGACTCCACTCAATCTCGGTCTCCAAGTGCATCTCTGAGTTCACACGATCCTGGCCTCCAAGTGCATCTCTAACTTCACTCGATCTCGGCCTCCAAGTGCATCTCTCGACTTGCTCGATCATGGCCTCCGATCGTCATCTTCAGGCTCACCTCAAATTGCTGACAATCACCGTGTGCTGCCAGTCCAGATATACCGTGTGTAGATAGGTAGCTATATAGATACATAGATGAGGATACAAACTGAATGCATAAGTTTTGAAAATGGTTGAACGATAAGTAGTAGCTATGATTTAACATCGCCAGGCGTTGTGTGAACGGCTTCAGCATCACTGCAGCCCCTGTGAAGAGTATGACACACGTGTCCTTCTGATGGTGTGTAAACGTCACCACAAAGTACAGGAGTACATAAGCAATGCGACCCGTCGCCTGGATGGATGGCGTGTATTTCTCCGTCAGACTGTATGAGGTTCCGTCAGAGCCGTCAGAGCCGTCCCGAACACCCGGCTGTTTCTGACGGACACTGGAGTTGTTGCTGATGATGTACTCCCAGACTTGTTACCTTTATTTCCCAATGCTTCTCTTGTTGTCACCATATCCCCTATATCTTTCCACTTTGTAGCCAGCACTTCAATCTGTACCTGTGGGCTACTGCATTGGTTTGATCAACTCTGAAGTGTGTTGCCAGCGCTCCCAGCTACACCTGAAGACTACTGTATTGGTTCAGTCAATTCAAGGATTTGGCCACCCAGGATTTTGGGTGCAACAACTGTTATGCACTCTCAGAGGCTTGCAGTAACAGAAATTTATATTGCTGATATGCTGTCTATATAAAAATGTGATTCAGTTATAGTTTTCTTGGTTTCTTCGAAATTACATCAAGTATCTGTCCCTGATTGCATTGACAATGAAGTATGCAATCTGCACATTTTCCTACATCTGATTACTCATTCTGAGGGACAATTGCATCATTATTACTAAGTTGTAAGGTGCAACATAAAAGAAGAATGTGAATAGTATCTTATCAACATCATGTTTTCAACTACCAAGGATATGTTTTTGCATGCTTTGCAGCTTGCAGCAACGATTAATTTGGAATCGGTATTTTACCCTTGATACATTGTATTTTTGCATGTCAGGGTGGTCGATAATTCCGTTATGAACGCGGAGATCAGGGCGATGCCTTGATTACCAAATATGCAACAACTAAAACTGTTGACAGTCAGTTGACGCTCATTTGCAGGATGCAGCAGGGAGCATGTCGCTGTTGTTTTTGCCAGTAGAGGCTGCCAATATTTGATAAATGGATGTCTGCAACTAATCGGAACATAAATTACCCAGGATTCAAAGCTGAAAATCGTTGACGCTCTGTTGACGCTCATTCTCAGGATGCGGCAACGAGTATCCCGCTGTAGTTTTTCCCAGTAAAGGCAGCAAATATCTCACAGATGGAGGTCTACAACCGATCGGAACATAAATTACCCAAGATGCGAAACTAAAAATCGTTGACACTCCGTTGACGTATATTCTCAGGATGAGGCAGGGAGCATGTCACCGTAGTATTTCCCAGTAAAGGCTGTCAATATCTCGCGAATGGATGTCTACAACCAATCGGAGGATAGATTACCCAAGATGCGAAGCGAAAAGTCATTGACGCTCCATTGACGCTCCTTCTCAAGATGCGGCAGGGATCATGTCACTGTCTCTTTTGCCTATAAAGGCTGCCAAAATATTGATTATGCATCACAGCTACCAAATTGTTATTTGATTACCATACTTACAACACAACGAATCATTGACGCTCTGTTGACGCTCATTTCAATGTATTGTTCATTCAACATCTGCTGCCATCGATAATAGTTTTCATCATGATTCGAACATATTGGTAGGCTCTCTGCCACATCAAGACCTGGCCCGGTGACAAAGCCGTGGGCAGTAACATTCTTGCACTGTTCGCTCTCACACGACTAAAATTTATGTATCTTGCCAAAAGCTTCATTGCGCCTGCTATGAATCTGTTTATCAACCGATATTGACAAGCTACTGCTCACCATTCGCCCATAATATATCACCAACTAAAACTCTACTTCAAGATACATACAGAAGCTGGTTAAACATTGACGCATTCTGTCCTACTTTTTTTTCACTCCCTTATTCCTCCTCGTTTCCATTCCATTGACCATCAGTAACACTTTTTCAGCCTATCTTGTTGACTTCTGTGTAGGCCGAATCAATCTGGGAACATTTCACGCGGCACCCACATCACGCTCTTCCAGGCTGCCCGGATACTCGATGCTATTATTTTGCTCTATATCCGATTCAAAGTCCACCCCGCAATGGTCTTCGCTGTCAGTCAAATTGTCTAAGTCCCCATTCCAGTTAAGCCAATCTTCAGTATCCGAAATGCTTTCAGGTGCACTATCCTCAGCACTTTCGACTGGATGACGGTTGATTCTTCGGATTCGGCGGGCATTCAATTTTTGAGTTCGTCCTCCAGGGTTCTCCTTCACAGACAAAGGTGGTGGCAATGGACATCTTTCTGACAATTTAAATGCAACCGCACCATCATGTTGAAAGAGTGACCAGAATGTATTGACCATCTCTTCCGTGTCCAAAATGTATCCTACGGCAGTCATCCGCTTGTTTTGAGCGTGAGATTTCTTTTGGATAGCATGTAGGTTTTGGCTGCCCTGCCACATCTCCATAAAGTCGTGAACCTTGGCCATTCTGTGCAATTTCCTTCCCTCCGCCTCTTTCTTCATTTCCGTGTCATTTTCTGTGTTCAATGTATCCAATTCTGGGTCAGCGCCTGCCTAAATCCCATTGTTGGCCTGAGCAAACTGCCTTACAATGACTTTTCCGCGAGGAGTCTTGCCTGTGGTTTTTGACTGCCTCCAGCCGATAACATCTCGCCCTAGGGAAAGCCTGGCCTCCACTCCGACACCATCTGGTATGATAGCAAACATGTCGTGCGCCACATTAGAGAGATTGGCGTACTTGGAGTGCGTTTCTTCCTGTTGACGCCACCAGTCGGTTATGTCCCGTAACCAAAATGTACTGCTAATCACTATTGGCTCGGAGTCGTAATCATTCAGATTTGGATTAATTTGCCGCCAGTTCTTTGGCGCTGCACGCGGCGAATTGAAATAGAGCCTGGTGGTGGTCAGTAAGGGTGCTGCATGTTCACTTCGTCACGGTGTAGTCTCAGCCACATTGTTAGGCATTACGTATTCTCCATCATTGCTGGACAAATCATATGGATCAAACGATGATTGACAGGATCCAAAAATAATTTGGGAGGTGATAAGATTGCTCATCGTTACGCTTTCATGTTTATTGACCGGCACACGTCGATGTTTGGCATAGTATTCATTCTCCACATACTTCAGAAACACCTCTTGGTATTGTGTAGTATACAATGTCTCATCCTGAGTATTAATATCCATTCCTTTGTCCCACATTGGAACGATCGCAACTTCCGGACAGGATCAAGGATATGTGCAGAAATGAGAAGCATGCTTGTCGATGGAGTCACTTCAGCATAATATTTGGACAGCTTCAGTCGAGCTAACTTCACGGCAAAGAACAAGTCTTCCTTCTATGGAGTCTTTTTCTTAGCCACAGCACGCATTACGCCATCCATGTGATCAAACAGATCATTGTAGACTGAGATAACGTGATGCAGTGTGACTGTATGACTCTTCAACATCCACAGGGTCCAATATCGGAATGGCCTCAACACTTCGATGACATACTTCACAATGGTCCATTCATCTTGGGTAGCGAAGTGTGGCCAGTAATCGCTGTATCTTCGGTTTGTAAGACACATGCGTGTGAATTCATGTAATCGGCAGGTGCGCTGGAGCAACTCTAGGGTCGGGTTCCAACGGGTCTTGACTTCCATTATCCGAATTACCGCGATGATGATATTTACTCTTTGACAGTCAATAGACTTGTTTCGACGACCAGGTGTTAGCGTAATCAATACAGCAAGAATTCTGTGCTATATGAAGGTCAATTTCAGCACTTTCAAAATATCTTGAAATATGTACTTTTTCAATCATGTTTGCTAAACCTGGCTTCATGGCCGACACCCTATCGATTCTAGCGTTGCCCTCTTTTCGAATCCTTTGACACTTCCCAATGTCAACGCTTTCATTCTCTCCACAATGCTGATCACACTCATGGGCTTCCCAGGACATGGTACAGCCTTTGACACCAAGACTGGTCATGAATACACCTACAGCCAGCTGTATGACGTGCGCCATGCAAGGTATGTGGTTTCTCAAAGCAGGCCACTCGATTCCAGAGGCCTCAAGTGTTGATTGCAGCCTGTGTGTCATCGAGTAATTCGAGGAGGCATTATCAGTCATAATTCCAAGCAAACGGCCGTCGGTAAGCTCAAAACGATCAAGAATGTCCTTCAAATGTATGGCTAGCCACGCTCCAGTATGTTGGCCCTTGACCTATCATCCTCAATTAGCTTTCGAAACGTGAAAGGCACAGGCGATCAACCTCATTGAATGCGAGTTAAACTTCATCCAATGCCCAATGTCAATCCATATAGTACGCAACGACCGATGTTATGGCTAGTTTGTTTATTAATGTCCATCCGTCCAAAGCTAAACAAACTTGATTTCGGGACGGCAATTGCTTCATAATTGCATCCACGGTCAGTGCATATTCCCTCCGGCGAATGTTGCTGTGGGTCTAAGTGGATGGCAGCACTGAGTCATCGCGTAATGCCTTATATGACCGTTGTAGCTCTAGATTTCTTATCGCATTCCATGGAATGTGAGCCGAAACAAATCCTAACATGAGGAAGCAATTCGACGTGTCTTGGTGAAATTCGGAAGTTTCAAAGTCCTTAGCTGCCAGTTTAGAACATTTTGTCTGTCATTTCGGTCAATATGGATCAACATCGATGTCAAATCTGATCTTCCTCTGTGAACTTACAATTGTGATTCCTCGACTTCCTTGCCTTTTCAGGATTGCCAAAGCTGTTTCATTGACCGTCGAACTAGTCAATTCAGTGACCTCTGACTTTGTTAATTAGTTTAACATTGCCATGTGAGCTTTTGCCAGCAAGTGTTTCCCCATCGAGCTAGTCCCATGTTCTGATGGATGGCGAAGAACTTGATGACAAACGATACATCTGATGCCAGGCCTGCCGGACTCCTCAATTCCGCATTGTAAATTGAATCGCCACGAAGTCACATGTCTAGAATCGTTCTAAGCAATTGGCCGCTTCGAGTCTACATTCATTGATGCCGACCAAGCTTCGAAGATGAGTAGTCACGAAAGGTCACTCAAATTACGAATAAAGACACGTTCTTTTTCGGAAGAGATCATAACCTCGAGCAATCAGGTGTTGAAAGATTCTGAATCCAACATGGCGGTAGGAAATAGACAGCTGGGTAATTTAACTCGAAAGACTGCCGAAAGTAACGATACAGCAAAGCACTGTGCGGGTTCTTAAATATTGACTCTACTGCTACAAGTACCAAAAACAGATCTGTAAGACATTGTATGCATATTTGTGAAGTTGTATACAAGGTTTGATTGCAAAGACTGACCGCGTAAAACTCAATTTAGGAACAGCACAGTTCAGTTCATTGCTGTGTAGCATTCTGAGCCTCCACGAAAACTATTGACACTCTGCAAGCACTCAATTGTAGGAGGCGGAGGCGATATCGTCACTAGCATTATTACGAATAGGTGCTGCCGATGGGTTCATTGTGGGTTTCTTACGTTCCATTGCCGTTAGATGATACATAATGCAAGATTAAAAATCATTGACACTCCGTTGATGCTCATTTTGGGACATGGTAACGATCTTGTCATAAGCATTTTTGCCTTGAAAGGCGGTCGATAGTTCGATCATGGATCAAGATAATCTCACAGCCCCTTGGTATTTCAAGATGCAAGGCATAAAATCGTTAACGCTCCGTTGAGGCTCATTTTTAGGGCATAGGAACGAAATCATCGAAGGCATTTTTGCCTAGAAAGGCGGCCGATAGTTCGATTATGGATCAAGGTAGTCTCATAGCCCTGTGATATTCCAAGATTCGAGGCATAAAATTGTTGACGCTCCATTGAGGCTCAGTTTTAGAGCATAGTGATGAAGTCCTCAAAGCCATTTTTCCCTAGACAGGCGGCCGATAGTTCGATTATGGATCAAGGTAGTCACATAGCCCCTTGTTATTCCAAGATGCGAGGCATAAAATTGTTGACGCTCCATTGACGCTCATTTTTAGGGCATAGTGACGAAGTCGTCGTAAGCATTGTTGCCCAGAAACGCGGCCGATAGTTCAATCATAGATCAAAGTAGTCTCACAGCCCCTCGATATTCAAAGATGCAAGGCCTGAAATCGTTGACGCTCCGTTGACGCTCATTCTTTGGGCACAGTGACAATGTTGTGGAAAGTATTGTTACCTAGAAAGGCAGCCGATAAGTCGATTATGGTTTAATGTCGCCGCACAGCCCTTGCATTTTCCAAAATGCAAGGCCAGAAGTCATTGACGCTCCATTGACGCTTATTTTTAAGACATAGTAGCGATGTTGTCGCTACCATTTTTGAATAGAAAGGCCGGCTAAAGTTCGATTATGAATGAACGTTGCAGCGAAACCATCTGGATATTCCATGATGCAATGCCAATAATTGTTGACGCTCCATTGACGCTCATCTTTGAGCTCATCTTAGAGACATACTAACAGTCATTGGGTGCTCAACAATTGTACATAAAATCCATTCAGTCATTTTTGGCAGCCAGTATGCTGTTGCTATGTATCATCATTCAAATCCAAAATCTTCCAGACATCTCAGTTTCTGAGCCACCACTATACACGTCATTTGCATAATGAATGACGTAAGTCCATCACATGTCAGTGCTTTCGGCTGGCAATTTACCGCATAGACATGCAGGTACTAGTTATAAATATTTATAGCGCGACTTCCTCACGATTCCTTATCCAGCCCATTCTCCTCGATTTCCATGACGTACTATAACCAATCTTCGATTTTTCCACCAAGTGCAGGAGGTCTGAGCGGAGAGTTATGTAGTTGGCAGCATGGATTAATGCAGACTGACGGCTGTCATTCATCCAGGTCTCAGATGTGCTTTGACTGCTCCTTCTATGAGTCGTATGACATCACTGAGTTAAACTTTGCTACTAAATTTCGTCTCGAATTTAGAATTTGTTTCATCATTTAACCCTAACAGGAAACACTCTATACAGTTTACTGTTAATCAATCCACTCGATTTTGTGTCTAAAACATTTGCATGGCCATTACGACACTTGCACACACTGATGAATAATCTTGTCTCACAATTTGGTCACTGAAATCCAGAAAGCACTGACACGTAACCAAGTAGGTACAAATTGCTTTCACTCGGGATACGGCATTATAAATACCTATTTGGCAATTGATTCCTCTGGTGACGCTGGAGCCGTCAACATGTCTTCGTCCGAATCCGATTTCTATATGGTACACAGCTAGCGACGCTATATGCTGTGGTAAATGCTCACAGCTCGAACTTACGTTGCAATCTCCCTCTGTGACCAATCGGGCACCGCGTCGGGCGTGAGAGATCCTATGTGATTGTCTGCCTGAGGGTTCTCCAAACCCAGCCTCATTCGTATATGGTTGAGGTAACAGCCATTTCTCACTCCAGAAGCAGCAACCAATTTCTTGTAGGTTTTCAACATGTCAGCTACATGGCAAGACAAGGAGGTCGGGTACAGCTTGAACAGTCCGAAATGCGTCTTGCCTTGAATATGGCCAAAATGGCTAAAGAAGTGTTTTCGCACACTGCGATTGAGGAAACGCAACAACTAATCAAGAAACCAAACGCTGAAGTTCGAGAAGAGAATAAGCGGGGCATTGTGTTTGCCAGGCATAACAAGGCGAGGGCTGCGATAGAAAGACACCCGGCAATGGTTCGGGAAAATCTAACGGACGGCTGCCTTCCTTACCAAGATGGCACAGCAATGAATCCACAGACTCACAGGAGGTGCAAAGAAACGGGTGCACCACCACCACGACCGGTGCCACCAAGGCACGGAACTCCACTTGCGCCACCGAATGATAGTGAGATAACTCAAAGCACCGAAACAGAAGGTGTGCCACCCGGATATGTGTATATACATTCCTTGCTTCCCTGCGCTCGATTTGTCAATCTTGATCCATATGCCAAGGATCTCATGCGCGATAAAGATTTCATTCCAGATTTGCTGACTGATGAAGGTCCATTCACAAGTTAGTACACTATCAGCTGTGTGGTAATGCAGCTAACAGCCATTCTGTAGACGACAGCAGCCTTTTGAGTGAACATGACAGCGAAGACGAGAGTTGACTGAAGGGAACAGGATTTTTGAGTATTATCATTATCTACAATTAGTGGACACTTTAAAGTATATTTTAAAGGGTATATTTATATGCATCATCAAAGAACAATGTAGTTAGAAAAGAGAATGTACATGAAAAGCACAGAACGGCTGCCACAAAACCATTATTGATATAGTATGCCAAAGTGAATTGTTCCATATTGCGGTTACGCCCGTGGCAAAATGAGTGTCCACGGAGCATCAACGATTTCAAGTTCTGTAAGTCGGGTAATAAAAACGCGCTTCGCTAGTGAATACACATAATGGACGTATTGCCACACTTTATAGGCAAAAGAGAAAGCAACACACTCCCTGCCCGATCTTGAAAATGAGCATCAACAGAGCGTCAACGATTTTTGGTCTTGTTAGTCTGGTAATTAAGAAGTACTTTTGTAGTAGTTATACATAACAACAGTATTGACAACGTTTCAACCCAAAAAAGACAGCAAGACGCTCCGTGTCCCATCTTGAAAATGAGTGTCGATGGAGCGTCAACAATTTTTGGTCTTGTAAGTCGGTAATAAACATGCGATTCGGTAGTGATTATACATAATGGAAGTTTTGCCATCCTTTATAGGCAAAAAATGAAGCGACACGCTCCCTGCCCCATTTTATAAATAAGCATCAACAGAGCATCAATGATTTTAGGTCGTGTTGGTCTGGTAATTATCAAGTAATTTTGTTGTGGTTATACATAACAACAGTATTGACAACCTATATACGCAAAAAGGAAAGCAAGACGCTCCGTGTCCCATCCTGAAAATGAGCATCAACGGACGGTCAACGATTTTGGGTCCTGTAGGTCCGGTAATCAACACGCGATTCGGTAGTGATTATACATAATGGAAGTATTGCCATCCAGTATTGGCAAAGAAGAATGCGACACGCTCGGTGCCCCATCATGAAAATGTTCGTGAAACAGAGTATTGCCGATCTTGGGCCTTAGATCATGGTTGATCGAAGTGCTCTGTGGCTGTCAAAGTCCATATACTCAGTTTTGGCCATTTTTGTAGTCTGAAACACTCGTGAACACTTAGTTGCATCTTTGTAAATGAAATAATTTGTTACTGTTCAGGAGGCTATCGCGGGAATATCACTTGCTTATTTGCTCATAAAGGCAGCTAATCGCTTGTTTATGGATACATGCGATCAAGCGCCAATTAGATTACCCAAGATGCAACACTATCAATTGTTGACGCTCCATTGAAGCTAATTTTCAGGATGGGGCAGGGAGCGTCTCTCTACTTGTTTGCTATATAAAGGTTGTCAATACATTAGAAAATGACCATGTAGTACCATAGTCAATATTTTGCAATTAACAGTAGGATATCTGAATGCGACCATAAATAGAAAACCCCGAAAGACAGAACCGGAGATTGGGCCAGACGGGTCTAGCCAAACCCGGCAAAACCCGCCGGTTGATGGGTACAAGGCCGGGTTTGGACCACCAAGAAGCAGCCGGTTAGGTTTTTGGACGGTTCTGGATCCAAACCAAACTGTTTTTCCGGTCCAAACCCGGAACGCTGGCGGATTACCCGGACCTGTTGCTAACTCTAGTAGACGGCAAATATATATATATAGAATTAACCGACTGATAGGTACAGGTCTTGTACTATACAATGCCAAAATCAAAGTAAAACAGTATATATTATATTGTCATTTATTTACTATTCCTTTGGATTGATATAGAATTTGGCTGCTATATTCCAATATCATTATTTATTCAATTTTGTACCTAAACTTAATCACCTGTAATTTATCTAATAGTAATACACAGCTCATTGTACTAAGTCACCAATAATTCATAGTATTGGGTACTTGAGTGTTGATTCCGATACTGATCGATATCCCAATATGTTCCAATGGACAAAACTTAATCAGAATATGATTTCGAATATATTTTTGAGTTATTTTCAAAGTTAGTTGAATACAAAAATATCTGGTACATATTGCATTACTATACTAGTAATTCATATATACAGGTTCTTGCTGAACCTTGGGTTACATACTACTATTACTCTCTGATGTTGTACAGTACCAAGTATGTATTATCTATTCTTAAGAGCTTATTAACATATATATTGAAATGGAGTTACCTAACAATATGTACCAATTATCTCTCTATATTATGTAAGGGTAGTAAAACTATCTAAGTGAAGTTATGCTAAGCAAGGGTAGAAAATCTATGTAAGTGCAGTCATACTGAGTAAGGGTAGCAAGGTCATGCAAGTATAGTTAGGCTGAACAAGCAATATCTAAAATGAAGTACCAAAAAATACACATTTCACAATTTCCCATCCAAATAAATCCCCATATCTTTTTTTGATAACCAAGTACTATTCTATACATTAATGTGTAAATCTTTACATACCTTCACCAGACTGTCTCTGATATACGTCATCTCTAATATTTATTGTATTGCTTTCATTTTAACTATATTCAATCTCCAAAATAGATTGTTTTGGACAACAGTAAAGTAAATATTGCAGATATTGTAAATTGGAGACAGAGAGGTGATGGTACTTATAGTTATAGAATATTTGTGATCAGCACAAACATTATAGATTTAATATACAGGGAAATTGTAGATTTAGACTAGAATATCTGGTATAATCAGGTGGATACCATTAGTCATCAGCAAAAAAATATTCCGTTCGGGCGGAATGGCTCCGTCAGAGTGGACGCGCTCCGTCAGAGCCGTCAGAGACACCCCGGTGGCGGATTACTCCGCGCCCGGCGTCAATACAACGCGTCGCGTTGTATATCGCCCTCCGATCGCTGTTTCACTGTCTCTTCGCGTTCTGTCGGTCTCCTATTTTAAACGATCACTCTGGCGTTGTGGCCAACTGTGACAATACGTCGGAATGGGTTCATTGGGTACGCGCTTGCATCGGGATTGCAATGCGATGGGTGACGCTGCGAATATCTCTCCTCGCGTTCCTTCTACCTGCGCGCAAAATGCAATTCTCTTTACTAATTATACACATCATTCCAAGTCGCCAGATCTATGTGGCTATTGACAATCCATCGCTCGTTCCGTCCGTCTCCTGTCTTACTAGTAGTAGCTATCTCTGGAATTACGTGCGCGCAGCCGACAATATTTCCCACGCTGAAAACTTGCAAAGCAACGGCTGCCGGTGCTTTTCTCACTTGTACAAATTTCGAGACCGGATCCAAGTTACCCGAGTTTTCAGGTATTGTGGTGAGCGCCAGGGCTAACCAGTACTCAACGAAAGCTCCATCCTCGTTTTGGAGTTTGATTTTGAATAGTCGTTGCAGTTGCCACGGGAGACGCCCATTCAGCGCGCCATAACACCTCCCCGGGCGTTGCTTTACCCACACCCAGTCGTTCCGTCGATCCCCTCCGCGCCAGCTCTGGCTTCCTGTGCATCGACACATCTGAGATATGCGTTCACCATCTAAACCCTCAACTTGAACCTTAATACCATGGTAAATACAGAGCTCCATTGCGTGCAGTTGTTCATCCGATATATACGTCTTGTTACGACTCTTATGCTTGATAAACTCCCGTGTGCCGCTGTATATTGCCACGCGGTGCGTTGCGTCTTGCGTATTGTCGAGTAATGCTCTGAAGTCTTTGATCATAGCGTCAGGATGCTTTCCATCACGGCGGTTTTGGGGTCCCATGAATTCGGGCTTCGCATATGACTGGGGGCTCAGGGGGGCAGCCAGATCAGCACCGGAAGGGAGGACTTTGCATGCGGCAGCGCTGTTCTCCCGACGCTGAGCGAGGGCTTGGAGATTGAGCTCTCTGACTTCGAAGCAGAGGATGCGACGCTGAAAGGTGATTACTTGTGGCAGGTAGTTGAGATTGTGATTGGAGGCGTTCCAACCGTCCTTGAGGTTCGTTTTATGTGCTTGTTCATGTCTCTCGGCAGAATACTGTTGCAAGGCTCCGTATCGACGAATCTGTTCGACCCAATGAGACATCAAGTGGATCTTCGGAAAGTTGAAGTCGGCATCCAACTCCTTGGAAACATCTATCTCGTGGCTGATATAATCCCGCCAGGCGTTCATTTCGCGCCGCTTCTTGGACGGCGTCCAAGTTTCAGCATTTGTTTCCTCGTCTACCTTTCGCTTCTTCACGAGTTCCGTTCTCAGGGCATTGGCTTTGGCCTTCGCCTTTTTGCCGGCTCGCCCGAGTAAGAAAACATCTTTGAAGGTGTGAAAACGACGCAAGGCGTCCTCCATGTAGCTCAATGTTGCATCATCGTGAGATTTATATCGAGCATACATATAGAATTCTAACAATGCCCGTGTGCACTCAATTGCGTGATTGAATATGGGACGCAGAGCGGGGCTTCCGCCTCGTAGAGATTGGGTTACAACTCCAAGCAGGTACCGGCTCATTTCCTTCATCTCCTTCCCATTCCATTGAGAAACTTCTTCATATGACTTATTTTTTGGTGTGAGGTCGTGGTAAGCAGGCACGGATAACCAGATTGCATTGTACTTGTCGAGCCGTTCGTGCGTCTTCATGAAGTGGAAAATCCACTTCTGGAGGTGATCAAGCATGCCGATCTGCATTGTATGGAGGAGGTCGGGCTTAGGGAGGTCGCTCACGATACAGGGAATATGTCGAAACACGTTGAATCCTCGGTGAACATGGCGCGACGAGAGTTCGGCATTGGCTGCCTTGGTGTTGGCATCGCTGAGCGTTCGATATAGGTTGTGATCCCGCCGGGGGTGTTGCTTGTCAGGAGGGACATAATCTCCAAGTTCGTTCTTTGGACACTCGCACCAAAAACAGACATGCCGCTCGAGATGATGTAGGTCGCTATACTCAGGGCAATCGGCAAGCCATGCTGCTAAAACCGGTTTGCAACGCCTGAAGTTGCCATCTGCACAGAGAACGTTGTAATACCCGCTCTCGGCGTTGGGATTTTGTTTAAAGGTGAGAGGCTGGAGTACCCGCCGGAGTACTTCGTTCAGCACCTCTCGGTTTGTTTGCCGCTGCTCATCCAGCCGCTTCTGAGGAATATTGCGGTTCTTGATCGGAATCGGCAGGAGAGCGACCATTACGACGGTGTGCGCTGAGGGCATCTGGCGGATCTTCGAAGATAGATTGCCAATTGTCATATATACAGGCCACTCTTTCTTGTCGCCAGCAAAATTCGAGAGATGTGTTCCGTCGGACATGAAGATCAAGGGAACCAGTGTATCCCCCACTCTGAGCGTTG
>Ga0307515_10008433_pt1 | contig 20090 bp, 9 predicted proteins | sample 17_EM_MG_FD_194513 | JGI IMG/M metagenome (GOLD analysis project Ga0307515, IMG submission 194513) | Populus trichocarpa ectomycorrhiza microbial communities from riparian zone in the Pacific Northwest, United States - 17_EM | ecosystem: Host-associated > Plants > Roots > Unclassified | place... | reverse complement strand
TTATAGGACTTTATTATTAAGTTACTAAAGTTAAGAGATTCTATTACCGGATGAGATTATGACGTAATCTTAGTAATAGTAGATAAGCTTACGAAGTGGGGATACTTTATAGCATATATAGAAGAAATCTTAGTGGAAGATATCGCTAGAATCTATATTAAAGAAGTATTTATAAGATATAGAGCACTAAGTAAGATTATATCGGACAGAGATCTAAGATTTATAGCAGCATTTTAGGAAGTATTCTTAACGAAGCAAGGAGTTTAAGCAGTAACTTCTACCGCATATTATCCGCAGACAGACGGTTAAACGGAAAGATTAAATTAGATACTAGAGTAGTATTTAAGGCATTATATTAATTATATATAGAATAATTAGGTATTGCTATTACTAGTTATACAATTTACATACAATATAATACCTTAAGAAGGGATAGGCATATTACTATTTAAGGCAAATTATGGATATAAGCTAAGAATATCATTATTACTATAATAAGTAAAGAAAACAAGTAGCACAGCTAAAGAAAGAATAAAGACGTTAATAAATCTTTATATAGACCTTATGGAATTAGTAAAGAAAGTATAAGAGAGAATAAAAAGGTACTATAATACTAAGAGATCTAAGGGACTAGATCTTAAGGAGGGAGATAAAGTATAGCTACTATATAAAAATTTTAAGAGTTGACGACTAAGCAAGAAGTTAGACTATGTTAGACTAGGACCTTTTAAAATTATATAGAGGATTTCACCGGTTACGTATAAGTTAAACCTACCAGCTAAAATGAAAATCTACCCTATATAATATATTGTAATGCTAAAGCTAGTATACGGGAATATTAAGCCACCGGTTTACAAAGTAGATATATATAGAGGATAAGAAGAAGATAAATAGCAAGTTTTAAAGATTATTAGTTATAAGGATATTAATAATAAAATATGGTATAAGGTTAAGTAAATAGGCTACACTAAGACTACCTAAGAGCTACTAGAGAATTTAAAGAACGCTATAAGAAAGGTATAGGAGTATCGGAAGAGATTAGGTTAGGTAGCATTAATAAAGAAGGATTACTAAAGAATAAGTCACCTAAGGGGGACCCAAGAAGAGCAGTTGCCGAGCTACTTAGATCTATTTCCTTCTCTATTAGAAAAGAATCCGTTCTTTTATCGCTAAGTTCCTATAAACCTTATTCTATAAGTTTTCACTCCTTAAAATAAACCTTCTTATATACCTTCTTAAGACGAAGTAAACGAGTAGATGCCGCGATCCAAGTATTTAGGGCCTTCTATTTAGTATTATAAAAACATTCCAACTTAGTAAGGGCTTAAGATAGTTTACTATCTAGCTGCGTAGTAGTAGATTAAATATAAGACCCTAAGAGAAATTAATTAAGGAACTAGATGATTATTAAGAGTAATAGGTCGCGTATATTTAGCATTAGAGGTAGAGTAAACGTTATAGGACGAATAAATATTTGCTTTAGTACACTCTAAGCAAAAGAACGGTTATCGTAAAGATAGACTCGCCAACGTAATATAGACTAACCCCTCTTTTAAACAGCGAGAATATAGAGACAGTATAACCTCACTAAGAGATAATATTGCAGTAATAGTGCGAGTATGACGTTGGGCGTGTAAGGAAGAAATTGCTTTAGGTATAATAAGCAATAATATTAACTAAATTAATTAGACGGATATTACACCTCTAGTAAACAACTTAGAGATATTTTAAATCTTTAAGGATAAAGATAAAGAGGAGGGAGATAGTGTTACGGACGCTTTAAGTACAATATTATAACTACTTAGAGAAGAGACGGAAGAAGCTAGTTAGTTAATTTAAGCACGGTCCAGGATAGAGCCGGTAGAACTATATAATAAGGAATAGTAACTAAGGTTATATAATATGCTACGTGTTAAATAAGAGGAATAAGAGGAACTTATATACCTTATATATAATACGTATATTACGTATAAGAAGGATTTTATAGGAGTACAGTTATGTATTTAAGGACCTTTAGTCCCTACCTAAATAGTTCCTTTCTTGTAGTGATTCTCAGAATATAATTAGAGTTAATCTATTAGGCAACCACTCCACCAGTTATTATTACTTGTCGACTATTATTACTTACATTTCCTACACACCTAGCCCAATAATAGGACCCACCGTAGTTCTTACTACAAGGTTCCGTTACATTTAAGTTAAACCTACTAGCTAAAATAAAGATCTACCTTATACAGCATATCGCAATACTAGAGCCAGCATACGGGAATATTAAGCCACCAGTCTATAAAGCAGATACGTATAGAGGGTAAAAAGAAGATAAATAGCAAGTTTTAAAAATCGTTAGCTATAAGGACATTAACAATAAAATATAGTACAAGGTTAAGTAGATAGGCTATATTAAGACTACTTAGGAGCCACTAGAGAATTTAAAAAATGCTATAGAAAAGGTACAGGAGTATTAGAAGAAATTAGGTTAGGTAGTATTAATAAAAAAGGATTACTAAAGAATAAGTCACCTAAGGGGGACCTAAGAAGAGTAGTTGCCGAACTATTCGGATCTATTTCCTTCTCTATTAGAAGAGAATCCGTTTTTTTATTACCTAATTTCTATAGACCCTATTCTATAAGTTTCTACTCCTTAAAACGAACCTTCTTACAGACCTTCTTAAGACGGAGTAAATAAGCAGACGCCGCAATCTAAGCATTTAGGGCCTTCTATTTAGCATTATAAGAACGTTCTAACTTAGTAAGGGCTTAAGATAGTTTACTATCTAGCCGCGCAGCAGCAGATTAAATATAAAACCCTAAGACAAATTAATTAGGGAACTAGATAACTATTAAGAGTAATAAGTTGCGTATATTTAGCATTAGAGGTAGAGTAAATATTATAGGACGAATAAATATTTACTTTAGTATACTCTAAGTAAGAAAACGGTTGTTATAAAGATGGATTCGCCAATATAACATAAACTAACCCCTCTTTCGAATAACGAGAATATGGAGACAGTATAATCTTACTAAGAGACAGTATTACAGTAACAGTGCGAGTACGACGTTAGGCGTATAAAGAAGAAATTACTTTAGGTATAATAAGTAATAATATTAACTAAATTAATTAGACGGATATTACACCTCTAGTAAACAACTTAAAGATATTAGGAATCTTTAAGGACAAAGATAAAGAGGAGGGAGATAGTGTTACGGACGCTTTAAGTATAATATTATAACTACTTAGAGAAAAGACGGAAGAAGCTAGTTAGTTAATTTAGGCACGGTCTAAGATAGAGCCAATAGAACTATGTAACGAGGAATAGTAACTAAGGTTATATAATATATTATATATTAAATAAGAGGAATAAGAGGAACTTACGTACCTTATATATAAGACGTATATTATATATAAGAAGGATTTTATAGGAGTACGGTTGTATATTTAAGGACCCTTAGTCCCTACCTAGATAGTTCCTTCCTTATAGTAATTCTCAGAATATAATTAGAGTTAATCTATTAGGCAACCACTCCACTAGTTATTATTTCGTTGTTGACTTTTATACTTGCATTTCCTACACACCTAGCCCAATAACAGGACCCACCGTAGTTCTTACTACAAGGTTCCGTTATATCTAGTATAGTTCGTTACTGGGCTAGGGCATCTATAAAGGACTATTATATTATAGTTATTTATTCCCTAACTAGGGCTATAATAGTTAACGTAGCGGATTTAAGTTTATTTACTATTTTAAGGGTATTAGTATAAACGTAACGTAATATAAGGGCGCGAAGAGACTTTAGGGAAGATTTAAAGGAACGATATAAATTCTATTTAAATCTAAGGGTATATAGCTCTCGCTAAGAACAAGACGTTGCGTAAAGAAGAGAAGGGAATAATAAGAGAATTATATAATTAAATAGTTAGAGGCTTAGTAGTCAATGCGTGCGTATATACGCACGCGGTCTTTAACAGACTTTAGTAGAATTTAATTAATCTAGTAGAATTTGGTAAAAGCGTCGGAATTCGTCTATCGAGTGTTTTACTAAGACATTCCTACTATAACTAGGCTAGTCCCGTTACATAGGGTTTAGGGGGAGCTGTTTTCGTCGTCTTATTTAGGGGAACGTTATACTAAGTCTTTTAAATAAGGTTTATATTAGTTCTAGCACAATTAAAAGGTATAGTGGCGGTGTAATTAATAATTAAATTCTATATAGATATACGCGTTATTTTAAAAACAGTATTCTATATAGACTACTTACTCTAAGGACCCTAACATGTTAAGGGATAGGTAGTTTAAAGGCGGTATAGTATATAGACCTACCGTGGATTAAGCTATATACCTTCCTTAAAGGCCTAGTCTCTACGTATAGTGTTAGCCTAGTAAATAGTGTTTACTTAAGGCCGTGTAAATTTTTCTATTGTAATGCTAATCTCTTTTATAAAGGTATTAGAGGTAAGTTTTTAGGCTAGATAAGCCGTCTATCTCGTATATTAAGCTATAGGCCTAAGTAGGCTAGCTACTTTCTTTCTAAAATTATATTATAGCTTCTAAGGTCTATAATAAGGAAGGGGACATTATACTACCTTTGTCTATTAATATAAAGGTAGATCTATAAAATAGTTTTAATAGGCTCCCCTATTTACCCGTTATACCTATAAATAGAAATCGGTTTATATAGTTTTTCTAAAGGCGTATTTACAAAGTTAGCGAGTTTTATAGCGTACTTAGTATTAATTAAAGTAAAGGCATTTACTCCTGGATTAGCTAAAGTAGTAGTTAAAACTTAATATCTATTACGGAATAAATTATAAGGGATAGTATAGCTCTTACTACTAATTAGCCGGCCTAGATTAATATACGAGATACCGATCCCTTTTAACCCTAAAGATGAGCCTTCCCCTAGGGTTCATCTTTTTCTACATAGCCCCACGCTTGGCGGCATTCCGGCACTAGTACTTCACACCTCACTTACCATATCTTACTATTATGGCACGTACAACTGGAAGGGGCCATACGCATCCTTACTTTCGCGCTCCCACTCCTCCAGCGCACCCCCGGCCCACGCCCATCCCTTTCGACGAGGCCTGCTGTTTCGCTGAGCTTTACACCGGACTAACCGCGCAAGCTCTTGATTCAAAATCTGCTGTCATCCTCGTCCCGAAAGATTACAACGGCGATGACTCCTCAGACGAATACTGGCGCCAGCAAGCTGAGTCCTCAGAATGCTTTAAGACATGTATCGCTTACGAGCAGATTGGCGAGTCGCACCCGCATCTTGTCCCGTTCGTTATCCCTTCACTTTAGCTACACTCCAATTATTCCACGTACGTTGCTGAAAGCTATGTGCCAGATACCTTCAACGAGATGCGTGGACAGGCTTGCCGGTCCTTGCACGTCCGTCAGGACCACCACTGACCGATTTTCTCCTCCAACACCGGAAGGAAATGTATTCGAGCGATTCCGAATCAGCACCCGCCACCATTTCAGGCCCACATCGTCCGCTAGTGCTTCAATGGGTGCTCCAGCTTCTCTCCGGGCTAAGATTCGTCCATTCTCACGGCATTATCTTCGGCGACTTGAACCCCTCGGTTTGCTGGCTGAATTCTGACCTATCTGTCGCGCTCGTGGGCTTCGTCTCCGCACAGTTCCGCGACAGCTACGACGTGCTGCATCTTGGATCCACGCATTCGGGGGACCTGTTTCGGCTTAGTGAGATGCAGCGCCGGGTAAGTGTTAAAAGCGACTTGTTCGACTGGGCGAACTTAGTGTTTCAGCTCATGACGAATCGAACGCCGGTGGGACCGGAGCAGCCGCTTAATACAGTTGTGGCACAGATAGCACGGCGGGAGTTTCCGGCTCTGTCGCACGAGTTGATGGGAAATGTTGTGAGGAAGTGCTGGATGCAGGAGTATGAGAGCGTGGATAATGTAAACCGCGATGTGGAAGTCTATTTGCAAGAGCACGGGTACGAGATTGAGAAGAATCATTTAAAGGAATTCGACCCGTCTTCAATCACTAGCATACAAACTAGAGAGTAGGGTATCTAGAGATATAAACATGAAAGCGGGTATTCACACCGTCTCTAAATTAAGCTCAGCGAAAGTATATCATCTTGTACCTGTACAAGTCAAGTGCGTTAAAGTCCGTCGGTATGGAATATACACTCCGCGAGGCTAAGATGTCTACTAGGTATATCACGCTCAGCTCTGGTCTTTCCAGGATACCAAAAAGACTCTAAAACGACATCTCAACATATGGAGTGACGAAAACCAAGTTGACTTGGCTTATATAATGCGAGGTAGAGAGGTCCGAATTTTGTACAGCATATGCCACAACTTTAGAGAGTCTAAAGTAACTATTTCTAAACCATCGCGCCTCTAGCCCCACTTAATAGTTAGCAAGTTCTTGATGGTGTACGATTTTAGATTTATGACTATTCTTGAACATCTATTTTCACTAAGTACCTGAACGGGACCCTATCTATATACAGAGTAACTGTAACGCGTCCCGCTCCACGTCGCCAAATGGCCAAAAAGACAGACTGTACTCGCGAATATATCGCGACTGCGACGGGATCTAAAATATGTACTCTTACAATTGCCCTCCTTTCTGCGCGCTCGTCCTCGAGCGCCCTGCCGCAAGGGGTCTGCCTACCAAGAAGAAGCCCACATATATTAGCGTCTCCCAGTAACATAGGCCTTGCCGGGTCGCAACCGGGTCGAACTCATCCGACGCCCCCTGTAGATGCGCGTTGACTGCAACTACCAGAGCAAAGTGAGACCGTCGGGAATCGCACCCTCGGTCTCAGGGCAGCCTCCGAACACTAGTTAGCTCCAATATATTCGAGGCCTCACTTCCGAATAGCTTTCTTGAAATTATCATGATTTCGGATTTTAGTATGCACGAGCCGGCAGTGTGCACGAAGTGGCACGAGCTTCTAAGAGCTATAGTGTGTATGATTAGTGGCGCCCTTAATTCATTATTTAAAGTTAATAAAGGGACACTATATATAAGCATAGCTTTTCGCGTAGACTTATAAATACCAGATTCGAAATCTACAATAGCAATTTATAAGTTCTACTCCTTTAGGTCCATATTAATCGATTCGTTGTGTAGAAATAGGGTAACAAATTAGGAATTTAATTTTAACGATGTAGCGGCGTTCACCGAGTTCTAGGGATCCGAGCTTTAACGAAATCGGCTTCACCCCTCAAACGCGCAAAAACGACTCCGCCCCACCAGTTGTACTATAAGCAGGGGCTTAAAAGTTAATCTTGGCCAAGATTCACGCTAGCTATGCTTAGCCTGTTTCAATGCTTTTTCTAACTTGTAATCTCGTTGACGGGAAATCCCCCTCAGGTTTAGTGGGGGCCCGTCTCAGGCATGGCCGCCCTCGCTTAACGCCCCGCCGCTTTTGACCTCGTCTATAAGAACCCTCCAACTCTCCCCCCATCCTCCCTCGCCCGCTCTCCTTCCTTTCGTCTCACTTCCTTTCCTCATTTGCCCTTACCTCCCCGTGCTCTGCATGAGCGCGTGATTATCCCACAGCCCACTTTTGCTTCGCCGCCTCCTCCAATTTCCCATCCCGTTCGGCCTCTCCGAAGTATCGCTACCGTCACTCTAAAATCGAATCTAATTGACTCTAATCGCCTACCTACCACTCACCGATCTTCCCGACCTTCCCTTCGGTCCCTCGAGGGTTGCTTTCTATACCTCCACCGACCTCTCCCTTCGATCTTTTTCGCCGTCTTCCAGTTCGGCATCTCCACCTCCATACCCAGCTTACACCTTTTCGACCTCTAGCCCCACTCCTATTTCGAGCTCCGGCGTCGAATCCGTGCGCCATCTCCTGCTCGAACGATCTGAACGCTTTGGTGTGACAAGCACGGTTCAATAGCACGGGATGGATACGCAGGGTGCGGGCCAAGGATGGACGGTCCTAATGCAACACAATTCAGCTGGCACGGCAAGCTGTTTTCCACCCGCATGTGATGGGCATGGGCATACGGATTGCCTGTCGCACCAATGACAACACAACGATATGACGGTGACGGTGACGACGAAGGCCGGAGACCGTTTGTGCATACGAATCTCCACGGAGGCTTTGCGTCGCAACCTGCCGCGACATGCCCAGCCCCAAAAATACCTCATCTCTGCAGCTGCCTGCTGTTTCTGCCTCGCGGCGCACTAATGGGATTCCCATTTCGCAAGATATCTTGTCAGCCTGCAGCCCGTGAAAGTCCGTGCAGTTCTCGCGGAACGACGGTACGGCGTTGCAGCTGCATTAACTTGCATCAGCTGCGCCGGATCCAGCGAGCTCCATTCTTGAGTTCGGGGACGGCTTCATGCGAAAGACGTCTGCGGTTTGAAGGGCGTCTCGATGCTGGTTGATCTACCATGGCTATGGCACAATTCTCCTTGCTTGGCGTCCTGGTAAATGGTTGCATGTGTTACGCCTTTGCACCACTGCACCCAGCTAGCACGTCCTCCTTGGAGTCTCGGCACTGGGAGAACCCCCCTTGGATCTTCGGCTGACCACCCCAACCCTCGCCTGTGCTACATCCCTCATTGGAGGCAGCTGCGCCGGCCCATAACAGCGCACGGCACGAAATGGAACTTGAACGGGGATGAGGCAGCTTTTTGAGCGGCAATTCATGCAATGTGGCGCCTTCATCGCCGCAATGGTCACAGCCGGAGGCATATGCAGAAGCCTGATAATTTGGCCGCCAAGGATGTTGATCTAGCGGCAGGAAAATCCAGCTTACACCCCGGAGGTAGCGAGGCGCAGTGGAATGGGGAGGTGTTTAAGGTGGTAGCGGTGGGAAATGTCAGTGAGGAGAGACGATGGTCGCCGGCATATAAGAAGGGCATACTTTCCCGTTCAAAATTTTCCTCCAAAAGTTCTCCAGCCAGCCCGTTCCTCTGCACACAACGCATTAATCAGCGTATAATTCACACTCTTGTTCGATCTTCCAATGGCTACGTTTATCCATTACCAACTTCCTCCAACGGTCGCTCCAGCGGCCCGACACGATACCGTTCGTCCTACCGCTCCCCACCAGCTTCCCCCCGGTCCCCACGGTCTCCCTATTCCTCACAACTTCCCTCACGGGATACGCACCGGCGCACCCCTCGAGCGAAGCAGGCAGCCTGGCGGATGGCATACTCAGGAAACCCGTCACAGCGTGGACGTTGTGGACCTGACGGGTCCTGACACGGGTGACTTTTTACTAAAGTGCCAGGCAGCTAAAGATGGCCAGCCCGGAGCAGAAGGTAAGAGCGCACGGTGATGACGCTTTGCTTTGCAGCATCTGACTTGGGTATAGGAGAGCTCACCGCTGCAAACGACGACTCTCCTGAGAGTACCATTGACTTAACCGGAGACGACGGCGATGATGGCGACGATGGCGACGATAGCGACCTCCCAACTCTTGAAGACCTCTTTTCGCAAGCTAAGGCGATAAGACGTATGGCTATGTCTGAACCGGGCCAAATACTTACGCACTCGGAGCGGTTGGTCTATAATACAAGCTTGAAGAGCAGTCTTCGTGTCGGCGATAGAGCCGCTACACAGAACCCTGGCGCCGACATTCATGTCAGCAGTTCGCCGGGCAAGAGCCAAGGTGAGCACACTAAATCATTAATAATTTTATCATTGGCCGGCGGACTTTTGCTCACATAATGCTATAGATGTGCCGGTCGTGCTAGACGACGGTGAACCGGATTCCCAGCGGGATGTTCAGCTCGATGTTGCTGTATCTGATGATGACGATGAGCCGATCCTCAGGACTACTCCGGCCCCCAACGCCAGGGACCTTCATACCCATGTCCCTGCTATTCCTGCCAAGTCTATCGCCAACGGTTGTGCCGGAGGCTCGGCCATTGATGACGCCAGTGATGGTCAGGTTTCCAATGACCCGAGCGTCAAACCCAAAGAGTTCGATAGAATGGAGCTCTCGCGGCCTCCCCTCTACCGAGAGAATGACCAGCCTTCTTCGCCGGCCAGCGAAAACACCGCTACTACCGATCGGGTCGTACCACATTTAGAGGCGCCAGCTTCCGCGGGACATATCCACGATGTTTTTGCTGCGTATGAGAAGACATTCGGTACGGACTCGTTGGCACGGAAGTCCGGACAGCGGAAAGAGCGAAGCTCGTCCTCCTCACATGGCGTCAGCCCGGTCCGTGATGAGTCTCTCACACTTAACCCAAACGAGGGATCCGTCCGTGTTGAGCATGGACCACCACACTCTAACTGCACCATGACCTCAATCCCTACTAAGGCCGGGAGTGGTGGTCTTTATACCAACCATGTCACCAATATGGAGCGCGGTTGTAGTGGGCCGCACCACTCACGGATGGAAGAGCAGCAGCAGCAGCACGAGCCCACCCGAAGCACTGCAACCCCACCAAATCCGCCTTCGCGAAAACGGTCTGGCCTTCCTGCAGGATCTCATGCGCCATGCCCCAAGCGGTCTCGTGGCTCCTCACAGGCGTCGGCGGGGAAGGCGCGAAAGGCGAGGAAGGCGAGGAACACGGAGGCGTCACGGCGCTCGGATTTCCACAAAGAGAAACCGCTACGGCATGTATTCCCACGCCACTGCCGGGACAAGGAGTGGGACGTTGGAGACCTTCGCGTATCTGCGGAAGAGGACGGCGCTTTGAGTTGTGAGTTGCTGTGGGCTCCTACAACGTTGTCGGTTAGCAGCCTCAAGGGAGCGCTCCTTGAGCGGGCGGAGGAATTGGTGAAGCGGGATCACGGCGCCGATACATGGGATAAATGGCTCGAAATGCAGGGAAAGACCGGCCGGCGGTGCCGCGGCAGAGGAGGGAACGCGTCGAGGAAGTAATTGGGGCTCTGCGGTATTTCGATTTTGTATATATGGCCCTTGGAAGCGCCAAGCTTCTACGTGACAGCAAGATTGACAATATTTTTTGACTCGATTGATTTGGGTTTTTGTCATTAATCCCGACCCATCCCCTATCTTATCGGGATATGCGGGCACACACTATTGCTGGTTCTAGATTGATTGAACGAGTCTTTATTTCTAACACTCTCGGAAGAAGTCAAGCGCGAGTTATGGTGCGATCATTATGAATAAATATTGTTTGATCTCAATCTATGAAGAAACTACTTGCAGTTTTAAGGTTACCCTCTTCCTGCCTCCTTTTCCTCTTTCTCTTTGCCATATCGCGAACACGCGATCTTCCCTAATTACATTGGTCTCTCCTGAGGCGTCTCTCGCTGGCTGCCGCCTGCGAGGCGCCGGCATTCCTTTCTATCAGTCTAACTTACCTTTTGAATCACTATACAGTATCCGCCTGCTGGCGGGTTTTCGATAAAGGCATAAGGCCTTGGGGTCCAATTTGGGTTCCCCAGTTACTTTTCGTGCTGCTAAGGCTGACCAGCCGTTGCCAAGACATTCCGAATATTCGTAGCCCGAACATTCGTAGTCTGAACATTCGTAGTCCGAACATTCCATGCCCGAACATTCCATGCCCGAACATTCGTAGTCTGAATATTCGTAGCCCGAACATTCGTAGCCCGAACATTCGTAGCCCAAACATTCGTAGCCTGAATATTCGTAGTTTAAACATTCGTAGCCTAAACATTCGTAGTCTGAACATTCGTAGTCCGAACATTCGTAGTCTGAACATTCGTAGCCTGAACATTCGTAGCCCGAACGTTCGTAGCGGTATCAAGAAGTCAAGTGCGAGTTATAGTACAATCGTTATGAATAAATATTAATTATTTGATCTCAATCTATGAACAAACTACTTGCAATTTACGGTTATCCTCTTCCTACATCCTTTTCCTCTTTCTCTTTGCCATATGTGCCTCAAAACTTGTGGGCGTCATTATATCCGGTAGTGGATAAGAGCTAGCCTTGGTCAGATTAGCAAAGTGAAGAAGAGGAGAAGATAAGTACTTACAACTATATCCTTTATTCCAGCAGGCCATAATAAGTCCTCAGAAGACGTGTAAAGTTTTTGATTATTATTCCGGCGTACGTGTATAAAGACATCTATACCGAAGGTCGTTACCATCCTATGGATTTTCTCAAAAAGGGTCTGTTGAAATAAACGACTGAGGGGAGTCAAAAGTAAGATGGAAGGTTGAATGCTTGATATTTGGTAGGGTAAGAAGCTCGTATTATATACAACAATAATTAGGTGGCTGGTAACAGCCACCCTATATTGGGCCCAGCCACCCAATTCTCAACAGGGTCTCCATTTGCCGTCGATAGTTTTCGTTATTTAGCTCATCCTTGGTTTTCTTTCTTACTTTACTATTATGCTTTCGCTCCACCTTACTTTGCGTTAATGGGAATGTTATAGACATTGCTGAATTCTCTCTATTAGCTAGCTACTGTTGGCGAGCTCGATTTTCTCTCGGGTTTGGTGATGTAGGATGATACATGATACTGTATTAAGAATGTGAGACTCGAGAGGCCAAAAGAGGGCACCTGAAGTTAATTGGTTAGTTGGATTTGTTATTAAACCCGGCCTCTATCTTTAGATTTCGAGCAGAAATAGGATAGTGTTAGAAATAGAAAATGGACCATTTCTGGGCCCCCTGAAGAAATAGGCAGCGTGTTGCCATTGGATACTTCGTTTAGAAGGTCTCCCTGCAGCGTGCACGTGCATTTACCCACAAAGTAAAAAACTTCAGAATTAATTATCTCCATCAATTCTTTACCAAATCACATAAAAATGAATTCATTATCTTTATAAAACGTGCCTCTTTTAGCTCCTATAACGTCAGTATAACAGCCCCATTGTACGACCCTCGCAAGGCGCGCATAAGGCAAAATCGACCTATAGCATATCTACCGGGACCATGTCTTATTACTATCGGCATAATAGCAGCTTTCCCTAGTAAATGAGATTAATCGATTAACTAATTAAGGGCTACCTCCTACTTATGCAATAGTCCGAAACTTTGCTAAGGATATAGTTAAAAAACGCCCCAGAAAAAATTGGGCGTATAACTTAGGGGTCGTTCGGTTGCGAACTGACGCCAGATCAGAATCTCTTGTGTTAATGCGTCTTTTAGTGTTAACCGTTTTGTAATTAGTGGCGGCTACTACCATGGCTCAGTTGAATCTGGAATTAAGCCAATCGTTTAGTAAGCCTTTAGATTAAAGCCCAGAATCTAACGTCGCACAATACGCGATTGATCTTGAGCGATTTAAGTGAGCACCTCTACTGCAGCCTCTATCGCGACTTTTTACTATGGCTCCTCCTTCTCGATCGACGCCCTCAACGCCCTCCCCTAGCTTCCGTAGAGGCCGAAGTAGAGCTACGGCGACGCCTGCGACACCCGCGACACCTGCGAATGCAAAGAAGCCGCGTATAAGATGGACTACCGAGATAGAGGAGGCGATGTTGGAAGGCCTCGTTAACGCCGTTTGGAAAGGATATTGCATAGATAGCTCTTATAAATCTAACGGCTGGAAGCTTACTCTTAATTGTACACTAGCTATTACTATATAACTAATTACTATAAAGCAGCTTAAGAGCAAGCATGATACTTAGAAGAAGGAGTAGAAGATATAGAAGGAGCTCTGTGCTCTTTTTAGCTGGGGGTAAAATAAAGATAAAGGCGTGCCTATAGCAAGTCAGGAAGTTATAAAGACGTACTTTAAAGCCAATCCTAATGCTATAAAGTTTTATAATGCACTACCTGCTTTCTTAAATCTACTATAAGAGCTCTTTAATAGATTTCTTGCGATAGGAAGTAACGTAAAATCAATTAATAAGGCAATTGAGAGTTATATAGACCCTAAGATTCTTATAACTATAGCCTCGCAGGCAACAGATTTAGTAGGTAAGGAAGATAAGAAGGAGGATAAGGAGGAGGATAAGGAGGACTTTAAGTTAGAATTAGCTCGGAGCTCTCTTAAACGCAGTTAGTTAAGCTTACCTTTTGTTAATCGCTCTAGTACTTCTTCTATATTAGAATCTTCCTTAACACTAGGTCAAGCTTTTTTATTAGTAATTAGGAAGCGGGCCGTTAAATAGGCTGCTAGAGAGGCTAAAACTAGTAGGAAGCGTTGGTAAGGACAGCGAATTATAGATACGCTTAAAAAGACGGTAAAGTAAGTGACTAGAGAGATAAGAGCTACTAGATACTTAATTGCGCAGAAGTTTTCTTAAGAGAAGGCTTCTATAGAGTTTATTAGCGAGTTTAGTCACCTAAATCCGACGCAGTAACTAGTTATCCTGCGAGCCTTTAAAACCAAGTTAACTGCTAGATTATTTCTTATAATAGCTAGAACAGGAGAGCTTCGGCAAAGCTTAATTAACAATATTCTTACTAGTAGAGGGGAGGCCAATTAGAGGGGCGAGCTTAAGATAAGATTTGGGTAAGATTTAAGCTTAATTTTAGGTGAGATCTAGGCAAGATCTAGATAAGATTTTGGTTATTTTTTGGTACCTTACTATATAGGCCATTAAGGAGCAATATAGGAAGGGAAAATATATAGATTTCTATTGTAAATACAGCAAATCTAATGTAGATCTCTATATAATTGGCCTACTAATTACCTAGCAGTAACTCTCCCATATAAGTCATGTAATTATATTATGCCTTTTATTTATGCCTATATTACTCTCCTTATCTATAAGCCTCCCGTCTTCCTTATTTATCTCCTTATCCTCTACCATTAGGAAGCTATTTAAATCATCTGGATTATATATATTAATAAAGTTATAAACTATTATTAAAGTATATACTACCTTAATCTGCGTTCTTAAAGGCATATTACGCCTACTAGCTTTAAAGAATCTGAACCGATTTTTAAAAATACCTATTGTATACTCTACTACGTTCCTTAACGCCAAGTGCCGAAGATTAAAGAGCTCCTTTGCATTCTAAGGCTTTATATTTACCTACGCCTATTTATAAAGATAATATCGCACGCTATAGTAGGGAGTAAGCGTTATAGGCGTGTTAGAGTACCCAGTATCCGCGACGTAGTATTTACCAGGTAAGGCTTTAAATCCTTTAACTTTAGTAGAGCTAATTACTCTACTATTATAAGCCGTGCCCTCCTATCTAGCTAGAACGTACACGAAGTTTATTTAAAAGTTAACAGCTATAAGTATATTCTGCGTTAATCCTCCCTTCCTACCGCGCTAGGGAGCCTATATTGTATAGCCGCCCTTAACAGAAATAGGAAAATAAGTACCGTTAAGGGCTTTAATACAATTAGTAAAGAAAGGATATTGTTTAGGGTTATCTATAATCTCCTCTAGAGTAACGTTTTTAGGAAGCCGTATAACTTCCTTATATAATTTTAGAAGGCTAGGAAGGACTTTATATATGGCTCTATAGGGCAGTAAATTAATATAGGAAGTTTAGCTGGTAGCTAAATACTTACTAGTGGATCGTTGCGGATAAGTGCTAAGTTACCTCACTTAGTAACTTATATAAGGCATTGTTACTAAATATTATTAGGAATATTATAAGTTTCTTAGCTATTAATAGAAGCTTCGTATCCTTAAGGCCGCCGTGTATTTGTAGCTAATTAAGGAGCTTCTTAAACACATTAGGCCTTATCTGGGTAATATTTAGAAGTCGTGCCTTATAGCTATAGAGCAACTGCGTCGTCTACCTTGTGCCTCTCCATATATTAGTATGCTGAGTATAAACGCCGCGCGGAAGTAATATTATTGCGATCGTAAGAGTTAAGATAAGGACGTTATAAAATATATATAGACGCGACTGAAACAGCGTCGCGATTGGGGTGGGTGGAGTCGCTATAGCGCGTGTATAAGGCTTCAGATTTGAACTAAAGTTGAACTAAGGAGCTTTGAGCTTCTTATTGAACTAACGCCAAGAGCCTTAGTTTAACTACTATATACGGTATAGCTTTCAAATTTGACGCGCTTACCGATCTGGAGGAGCTTCAGATCAGAAAGTCGTCAGATTAACCGAACGATCGCGTCAGAATCAGATTTGAGCTTCAGATCGGTTCTGATCTGAACCCTTTAGATTCAATCTGAAGCTGCAACCGAACGACCCCTAAGTTTATAAAGCGGCATTAAAAGGTCTTAAATTTTGGCTTCCTAGCGGCGGCAGATTTAAGCTATAAAAAGGCGGATGATGTATATTAATATACTCTTTATTTTAAGCTGGTTTGTAGCCTCCTAAATACTAGTCTTTATACTAATATTTTAAAGGTTTAGTGTCATAGTACGTGCGGACTGTCAAGGTACGATGTACGAGGTGACTGTATATGATTGACAAACGATGTCGTGTGAGGATCTATGTAGGAGGTGAGGCGATATATATACACGTCGCTTAGGGGTCAGGTCTGTGCTCGTGTCATGACAACACTAAGTCATAACAACGTGTCAGGTCAGTGCCGTGACATTTAGGCCAAAATTAAGTAATACGGCGTCCTTTTGTAAAACATATATAATATAGATAAAAAAGGCTTCCTAATTGGTATCCTTTAAAAGGTAAGGAGGATATTTAATAAGGATTTAGAAAAAAGGGGTAAATTAATTAGTGCTAGCTAGGATAGTAATCGTAAATGGATTACGTGCCTAGCAATAATCTACATAGACGGGACGTATATTTTACCCTCCCTTATCTACTAGGCCACAACGGGTAATATCTAAGATACCTAGCTTAATGATTTTAAGCCTAATATGCTAGATGCGGCCTATTTTATAAGTTTACCTTTAGGGTAAACGAATAACAAGCTAGGGATAGCGTAGTTAACTACTGTTTTTAATCGCTATACTAAAGCAAAAGCCAGGCATGGGCGTAACTAGTAGCTTCTTTTTATTAACGGTTACAGCAGTTACGTTAATATACTATTTTTAGACTAGTGCCTTAAGTATAGGATCCTAGTGGTAGTATACCCCCCCTATTTAACTTATTAACTTTAGCCTCTAAATATTAGCCTTTTTAACCCTTTAGTAAACTATTACTCCTAGGAGCTTAATAAATAGATCTATAATATAGTAGGGCTTTGCCGTATTATAAAGAGAGAATTCTATAGCTTATTTTAAGTTGCCTGGCGATATACCTTTATAGAAACTAATATCCTTAGCGGTTGGCGTAAAACTAGCTTTTAGCCCCTAGATCTAAACCTAATACTTAACTAGGTTAAGCTAGCGGCCCTTAAACGGCCTAGTACAAGTAGATCTGCGTTATTTATATTAACTATATACTTAGTATTAAATATTTATTAGGTACGGAGACTTATAAAGTATATTTATAATATTAAGCTATTATATAATGCGGCTAAACTAGGTAACTTAGTAGAGAAGATAGTAGCTAAGAACAGCATTTTACAAGCCTGAATTAAGGGGCTTTAGAATGCTGTTGTTATTAAGAAGAAAAGGCGAAAGAGAGGGAAGCTGTATATTAAGAATATTTATATAATAAATGAAGGTAAAGCTACCTTCTAGTTACTAACTAAACTTAAGACTATAAAGTAGGCTATTAGGGATAAGGAGGCTATAAAATAATAGATAGCGCTAAAGAAAGCCTAGGCGAAAATTTAAAAATAGGAAGAGAAGAAGAAGAATAATAAGAAAGCAGTAAAATAAAGGCGTTAAGATTGCGAGAAGTTGGTACGGCAAAAGAAGTAGGCAAAAGACGATAAAACTACTTAACGTTTAGCCTTATTATAGCTTAAAAGAGACTTATAATAATAAGTTTAAAGCCCTACTAAGCAGTTTAGAGGTTTACCCTTAAAGAAACGGGTAATAATAATGGTGGAGTCTAGTAATAATGAAGAGGTAGTAAAAATTAGAAGCTTGCGGCTTTAGCGGCAGAGAAACGCACCTGCTTACCTAACGGACTATATAGTTGGATAGAAGTTTTGCATAGTATTCCTAGTTATAACTTTAAAATTTAAGCCTGTTTAATGCAGTGGTTAAATTGTTATTAATTAATTAGAGTAATGCGTTGTTTGGGGGGGTGTGGTGCAAGCCGTAGGGACGTGTACGCTGGCGGGAGACCTTCTACAGTACTAGGACAAAAGTCTTCGCGCTTAAGCGATTTTACACCAAAACTCGCTATATTCGCAGCACAATTTCTACTACTATAAATTATAAATTTATTCTAAAAAAATTAATAATTAAAAACAAGTGGCATTGCTAAAAATCTACTTATTTAGATTTTTATTTAATAAAAAATTGGTTTAGATAAATATACTTTAAAGTTAAGTATTCTAAAATTTCGGCGAATTTGTATGTAAAATTGTGAGGTAAGGATGTGGATAGGAAGTCCAATGATAGAATAATAGGTATATTGTATAAACAGAGACTAATCCTTAAGAGAAAAGGAGGAGTCTGTGTGCGAGGTAGGAAGGGTTTTCCTTAGGTATATATAGAGCACGTGCCTTACAAGCGAGTTACCCCTAGGTTGCCTTAGGGTCGCCTATACCTTACGGCTATATAACTATCTACTTAGGTTTTACCTAATAATACCCCCCCTTTAAAAAGGGTTGTCCCTAATCCTTTATATACTTAAGCCTTAATAAAACCCTATAAAAAACCTTAGTAAGGAAAAAATTTAGAGGGGAAAGAGGGTTTTAATTTTGTATATAGAGAGACGGGTAGTATATATACGCGGCGCGAAGATATTAAGGAACTTTAACCGCCGGTTAAAGTTATCTAATTAGTTAGATTTGCCTTACTAAGACTCCCCTATATTTAACTAAGCTAGTAGCGATTTTATATACCTAGTATAGAAAATCCTAATTAGTCTATTTAATAGGTAGAGCTAGTGAAGCTTAATGCTATTACCTAAATTTGGTAGATTAGAAATATTTTAAAGCTTACTTATATAGGTAGGTTGCTAGTACCTTATAGGTAGGTTATAGGTTATTTATATATAGCTAGATTTGTAAACAGTAAGGCTATATACCTATTAAATCCGCCGCTAACCCTACTTTAGCCTTACGCTATACCGGTATAGCGCTGTATATACTTCGTGGGTAGGTTATAGGTTATTTATATACAGCCAGATTAGGACGGTGAGGCTATATACTTATTAAACCCGCCGCTGACCTATACTTTAGCCTTATGCGTTATCTGCGTAGTATATACGTAGAATAGTATATAAGTTGTTAGTATAGGTTACTACTAATAGGTTACTAGTAGGTTGTAAACCCTAGTTATAGATAGGCCTATTCTTTAATATATAAATAATCTACTTAGCTAGTATAGAGTGACGGACTAGGTTTAGGAAGGGTGCTTTTTAAATTAAGGCTATAGTTCTTATAGTAATTATTACTTATTCTTTAATCTTTTAGGATATCCTCTACTCTGCTTTAATATAGGTTATATTTTAATAGCGGCGCTTACTTTTTGCTTGCGCTTTAGCTATAAGGCTAAGGTGTTCTACTTACGGTACTTATCTAGTAGTTATTAATAATTCTTAAGTTCTGTCTTATATTTTTACTCATTATACTTATTTAACTATCCTAGCCATTTAATAAGGTATTATGGTTATCTAGCACAATCCTAGTAGGTAATAATTGCTTCTACTTCTTAGCTGCCTTCCTTAAGCTCTTTTACTACTAGGGGTTAAAACCTAGGGCGTAACCTATAAAGCTCTAGTAGGGAGATATAGAAGACTAGGTGGAGCTATGCTATAGTAAGTAGGAGCTCTAGCTTATATACTTACTGCCCTACGCGCTTTAGGATCTAAAATGGTTCTATAAACTTATAGTTAAGCTTTTTATAGGGACGTTTTGTGCGGATATTCTTAGAGGAGAGTAGGACTTGTTTACTAACGGCGAAGTATTTAGCTAGGTGGTAATGATTATAGTATTTTACCTAAAGCTTTTAGGCGTACATTATTGACGCCGCCGCTACTTTATATATAAGGCGTAGGCGTTATAAATATGTCTCTATAAGTTAGACATTTATTAACTTAGACCCCTCCCTACCTTACTAGGCGTCTTAAATGCTATTTAGGACTCTGTCTAGGACGTTTAGTAGCTAGCTATAGGCGAGCTTAATAGGGGAACGCTTTATTATAGTATAGACCTTAGAGTTATAGGTAAAGGCTACTTCTTTAAGTAGGGAGGACTAATTAGACTATTCCCAGTTTATAAA
>Ga0307515_10008432_pt1 | contig 20094 bp, 2 predicted proteins | sample 17_EM_MG_FD_194513 | JGI IMG/M metagenome (GOLD analysis project Ga0307515, IMG submission 194513) | Populus trichocarpa ectomycorrhiza microbial communities from riparian zone in the Pacific Northwest, United States - 17_EM | ecosystem: Host-associated > Plants > Roots > Unclassified | place... | reverse complement strand
ATAAATAAGCGTAAGAAAGAAAAGATTAACCCTTTTAGCCCTCTTTCTAATTACCTCTAGTATTTAAGCGGTATAGTAAGCTTACCTAGGATATATTATATCTATACTAAGCCTAGACCTAAGCAGAATATTTAATAATATATTATATAAGAGATTTTTATAAATCCTAAGAAATAAAGGCCTACTAAACTAGATAATTAAGTTTATCTGACCTCTCTTTCCTCCTCTTTTCCCTCCCCTATACGTCCTCTACCTAGAGTATACCCTTACTTTATCTATATAACTATATAAAATAGTAGAATACTACTATATTAATATAAAATATTTAGCTACGCAAAAAAGGAGCTCTTGCTGCACCCGGCCTAAAAAGACCAAAAACAACTAAAAGAACCCTGAAAAACACCTAGAGAATCCCCCTGAGATATATGCATCGCAGGGGAGGCATACGTCGAATGACGGTGGTTCGTACTCGCGCGCGCCCACCAGAACCACGCCTAGCAATGGCCCTCCACAATAAGAACGGGCGAATACTACACCACAAAGCGGAAAGACCTCTATTGAGAAGGTATCTGATAAAATATAAAGCCTATTAGACGCGTCTAGTATCCGTAGTTATGGGGGAGTGACCGTTAGCTATAACGAACTAATGCAGCTAGTAGAATGGCTCCGCCAATCTAGCGTACCTTAGGTGCCCCTCTAGTAAACCCTTAACTAAATCCTCTAACGGCTAAGTAAAATTAAAAATAAATAAAACCCCTTTTTACCGGCGAACCGCACTTAGGCCGCCGTAGCTGCGCCTCTACAGTATAGGGAGCCTACCCCCCTAAAGATAATATCTGGGTATATAATTATAATATAACTAAATATAGAGAAAGTAGAGGGGCTTAGGGGATAATTAGAAATAGAAGTTCTTATAGAAATTTACAAAGAGGTTTATAATGCCGTTGTAGTCCGACACCTTAGGAGCGGAGATATTAGAGTTACCCTAAGGGACTAATAGGCAAAGGAACGAGCTATAAGGGTAGGGGACAGGCTAGGAGAACGTATTGGCATAAAAGTGCTCCGTAAAGATTACCCAGTTAAAGTCCTAGTGGTTCCCCTAAGCCTTAGGGTAGAAAAGGGACGCTAAGCGGATAATACGGCAACTATATATAAGATAGTAAAACAAACGGAACGCCTTATACTAGGACTTGAGATTACCCAAATCTAATGGCTTTAATAGGAAAATGCAAACTAAGTATATAATAAGAATAATAAAAGAATATAAGGGTCGCTAGAGACTTGCTAGGGAGACGCCGGTTGAATGTATGGCTCCCTTATTATTAGCACACATACACCAGGAATGCAAAAACTCCTTATCTAAAAAGGTATTATTATAAATGGCCTTATATACAACGTAAGACTCTATAACTATAAACTCCGCCTAGAACGATGCTACCGCTGCGTATAATAGGGATATACCTAATTTATATACGTAGTATAGGTGTGCTACGGCCACTATGCAGGCCCCCACGATATAAGAAACTACTTAAATTAAGACTAAATAAAATGCGCAAACTGCTACTAAAGCATATATAAGGTGTGGGAGAGAGGAGACTGCATTAAATACAGGAGACAGAAGGTAAGGGCTTAATAGCTACGGGAATAACTGCACGCTAGGTTATATAAATGGAAACAATAGGCGATAAGCTAGGGGGGCGTAGGTGCCTTTTTAGTATTTCCTACCTTTAATACTAGGGGGCTAGGCTAGCTATCCTAAGCCTTAACGGGCCAGAAGTGTTGCTGTGCGATATTACTAGACTATATAGGGATATAAGGATCACAGGGGATATAAGGAAGAGGACGCCCTGTAGGAAGACCATTATGGATAGCTATAGTAAGCTTAAGACTAGGACAATTAAGAATTAGACTTAACGCGGTAAATATAATATTTATAGCTGACTCTTAAAGGGTATATAGCTAACCAGTAAGAATAGGGGAGGAACTGGAGATAATAATAGATTTAGATATAGAAGCGCTACTAGGAATATAAGACACGGGAATAGAAAGCTCTATACAAAATAAGTAGTAACTAGGATGCAGATATAAGAGATAGAAGCTCTGAATGTCCTAGAGAAAGTGGAAATAGAGGAAGCGAGGAATGAAGGAGAGGCGAAGGACCCCCGCCGGGGGTCCGCCACCTATCTATTATATAGTATAACTGCGGTAATATAAACCACCGTCTTGCAAGGCCCTTGCTAGATAGCTTAGACCTAGAGAAATACTATATCCTTGCTATATAAGAGCCGTATTACAATGCCTATACATAATTAACATACTGCCCCTAAGGATTTCAGCTCCTATATAAACTAAAAGCAGCTATACGCGTGTGCTTTATAATTAGTAAGGCTATCAGCCTATCCTTATAGTTATAGCAGGCAGTTAACATAGATATTGCAGTTATAATAATTTAGACATATAGGGGACCGGTATAAATTATTAATATGTATAACCCTAGGGTCGAAGGGGTCCTATAAATAGAGAATATTATATTAGTAATAAGCTTGCTAGAAACCGAAGGCATAGAGTTTATCCTACTAGGAGATATAAACCTCTACTACCTATAGCAGGGGGGTATCTATATTACTGCTAATTAATAGGTAGAGTACCTACTAAGAGCTATAGACACCTAGGGCCTTAAGTTAGCTACCCCCCTTAGAGCAACTATATGGTAATAAGGAACCTCTAAAAGTATAATTGACCTTATATTTATAGACGAAGGCCTATACCAAAGACTTAAAAGGTGTAACCCTAAAGAAGAATAGGCACTTACCTTAGACTATATCCCCATCCAGATACAGCTAGATTTAGATATTAAGGCGTAATTAAGTAGCAAAAGATACGTAATAAGGAAGCTTAAGATAGACAGTTTCCTTAATATAATTAAATAATAACTTTAAGACCTAGAAGAAATCCATCTAATTCTAAACAAGTAAGGCTTATTAGCTACCCCTAAGGAAATTAACTAAAGACTAGAAAGGATTTAGGCAGCAATTAAAAACGGGCTAGAAGAGCACTGCCCGGTCTTAAAACTAGGCCCCTATACGCGATATATATAGTCCGCATAATACGTAGTTCTTATTACTAGCTAATAATAAGTAAGAAGGAAATATATAAGTAGCTATAACCCTAAAGACGAGAGATAATATAAAGATATAAGAAACTAGTTAAAGAATACCCTAAAGAAAGAAGTAAGGAATAACTGGAGACGGTTTATAAACGAGCATACTTTTAACCTAAGCCTCCCCTATAATAAGGGCCTTTAGGCTATAGCAAAATAGGTAAAGAAAAAGGTAGGGCGTTTAGTAGAAGACCTATACCTACTACCCCTATAAAGAGTAGGGGAATTATAGGCTACTAATAATAATAATAAGAAGGCAAAGATCCTTATAGAAAGGTTCTTCCCCTAACCGGCTTTAGTAGACCTTAGTAATATTACGGGTAAAACACCAGTGACTCGCCTAAGGATTAATAGCGATATAATAACAGAGGAAATGGCTAGAACTATTAGCCGCCTTTTAAATAATATAGTACTAGGACTAGATGGGATTCTAAATAAGGCCTTAAAAACCTATGGACTACTTATAGCACCCTAGCTTATAGATATAGCTAGGGTATACTTTACTATAGGCTACTACCCGTGACTTAGAAGATTTATAATAACGGTTATTTTACGGAAAGAAGGTAAAGCAAATTACTTAATCCTAGGAAGCTACCGCCCTATTGCCTTAGAAAACACCCTTAGCAAAATCTTAGAAAAGGTAATAGCAGACCATATAGTAGATATGGCTAAGGAATATAACTTACTACTATAAAGCTAAATAGGGGCAAGAAAGAACCGCTTAATACTATTAACACTTACGCTACTCGCTACTACTATTAAATCCACATAAGCGATGCGAAGGGACTTTATAGTATTAATGCTTAGCCTAGATATTAGCGGCGCCTATAATAATATACCCTATAAGTGTCTCCTATATATCCTTAGGGTAAAAGGCTTCCTAGAATAGATTATATAATTTATTTAAGGGTTTATAGGTTAGAAAGAAATATTACTAGTTTTTAGTAGATACTAGAGCCCCCCTATTGTAGTTATAATAGAAATACTATAAAGATTACCCCTCTCGCCTATACTCTTCCTTTTCTTTATAAGCAACCTACTTAACTTCTTTAAGAAAGGGGCGACCTAGGGGATAGGCTTTATTAATGATATAAATCTAATTATATATTGGCCAACAGCCGTAAAGAATTGCAGAACACTAGAGAAAGCTTATAATACCTATATAGAATAGGCAAGACGATATAGAGTCCAATTCTTACTAGAGAAATACCAGCTAATCTACTTTATAAGAAAACGTAACTAATCTGCAGATCTTTAGTATATAATTTATATCTAAGGCTTTAGGGGTTAACTAGTTTAGGGCCTAAGGGTATTATAAGTATAGGTAGATAGTAAGCTCTAGTAGAGCGTATATATAGCGTAAGCGGCCTATAAGGGCTAAGTATAGTATATTATATTATCTAGGATCGTTAATTCTATATAGGGTCCATACTTCTAGAGGTCACGCCTACTATATATAGCAGTTATCCGGCCAACCATAACGTATAGGTCTAGTATTTGGGCCATTAGAGAATCTAAGAAAGGCCCCTCTAAATCGCTCCTTAAACTACTCTAAAAGGTCCAAATAGCCTACCTTTAGAGTATAATAGGCGGATATAAGCGAACGGCCATAGCACTGCTTAAAAAGGAAGCCAATATTCCCCCCCTATAACTATATATTGAAGCCGCTGCAATATAAAGGGTATAAAATAAACATAACTCTAATATTATAAAGTATATTAAAACACGCCTAAATAAACTATAAAGGGACCCTAGGGCGCCCTATAGGAGAACAAACTAACAACCCTAAAGTAGGAAAGACATATTAGAGAAACAGGTAAAAAAAAGTAGAAGAAGAATAGTACTACTTTAGGGCCCAGGCCTATATAGAGGAGAAAGGGAAACGCGTAAGAGGCTAGTAAAGATAATAGTAAGAGAGAGAAAGGAGCTAAAGTAGAGTATAAAAGAACGCTAGGAAACTATCTACCGTAATATAATACTGGCTAGACTAACGCTAAAGAGGTATATAGGAGTTAAAGGTATAGAGGCTAACTAAGGCAAAAGGAACCTAAGCTATAGTATAGTTAACGCTATAGGGGGTAAATACTCTAGGGCTCCGAGAAGGCCTAATAAAGGTAAAAAATATAATAGCAACACTCTTAAGAACAGGAATAATAGGACTAAAAAACTGGCTCTACTAGGTAGGTGTCCTAGTAGGTAACCTAAGATATAAATATAGCTGGCTAAAATAGACACTAAAACACGTAATACTGTTATACCCCTTACGCACCAACTAAGAAGTAATGCTCTTAGTAGCTAGCACAGAGAACTATAATATACTACTCTTAATATAAAAAGGCCTTAAGGCGGTTACCTAGTAGCTTATTAGCTAAAATATACTAAACCAGTTCCGGGTTATAAAGAAAATAGTAATAAAGGGTGGAGGGGGTAAGTAACGGGCGCCCCCTAATGACTCTACAGTGGTAGAGTAAAGTTTACGATACTAGCGCGTCCGTAGGCTTATTACAACAGCAGTAGTTCCTAAAAAGGTTAAAAAGTAAGGTAGTAGAGCACCACAGGTAACTTATAGGCGCCTTATAGGCGAGTTCTAAAAGGCAGAGAAATAGATTACGGGGTTTTCTTAAATAGAGTTTTCTCCCTATATATATAAGGAGTAGTCCGTATAGGCCTAATAGGGATCTAAATCGGACGTTAAGCAATAAATAATAATAATATATAAATCCTTTCTAGGCAGCTTAATATATACTAATAGCTATATTCTAGTAGTTTATAAACCCCTAGTAGTTTATAGTTCCTTAGTAAGATTCTAAGTTACTAGCAACTATTAGGTAATAAGGAAACAGTAAAAAAGATTATAAGAAATCCTAACGCCTATCTCTGTCCTTTTATAATTTACTTATATCCTTTTACTCTCTATTATCCTACCTAATTCTAAATAAGCGAGGCTTACTAGTTACCCCTAAGGAAATTAACTAAAGACTAGAAAGGATCTAGATAGCGATTAAAAATAGGCTAGAAGAATACTACCTGGTCTTAAAACTAGGCCCCTATATATAATATATATAGTCCGTATAATCCATAGTTTTTATTAATAGTTACTAATAAGTAAGAAGGAAATATATAAGTAGCTATAACCCTAAAGACGGAGATAATATAAAGACATAAGAAACCAGTTAAAAATACCCTAAAAAAGAAGTAAGGAATAACTAGAGACGGTTTATAAATAAGTATACTTTTAACCTAAGCCTCCTCTATAATAAGGGCCTTTAGGCTATAGCAAAATAAGTAAAGAAAAAGGTAGGACGCCTAATAGAAGACCTATACTTTCCGCTTTTATAAAGAGTAGGGGAATTATAGGCCATTAATAATAATGATAAAAAGACAAAGATCCTTATAGAAAGGTTCTTCTTTTAATTAGCTTTAGTAGACCTTAGTAATATTATAGATAAAATATTAGTAAATTACCTATAGGTTAACAGCAATATAATAACAGAAAAAATGGCTAGAACTATTAGCTACCTATTAAATAATATAGTACTAAGACTAAATAGGATTTTAAATAAGGCCTTAAAGACCTATAAACTACTTATAATACCTTAGCTTATAAACATAGCCAGAGTATGCTTTATAATAGGTTACTACCTATAACTTAGAAGATTTATAATAACGATTATATTATAAAAAGAAGGTAAAGTAGACTACTTAATCCTAGGAAGCTACCGCCCTATTGCCTTAAAAAATACCCTTAGTAGGATCTTAGGGAATGTAATAGCGGACTATATAATAGATATAGCTAAGGGATACGCCTTACTACTATAAAGCTAAATGGGGGCAAAAAGAACCGCTTAACGTTATTAGTACTTACGCTACTTACTACTACTATTATATCTATATAGGCTATATAAAGGGACTTTATAGTATTAATACTTAGCCTAGATATTAGCGGCGTCTATAATAATATACCCTATAGGCGCCTTCTATATATCCTTAAGGTAAAGGGCTTTCTAGAATAGATTATATAATTTATTTCAGGGTTTATAGGCTAGAAAGAAATATTACTAGTCTTTAATAGATACTAGAGCCCCCCTATTATAGTTATAATAGGAATACTATAAGGATTATCTTTTTACTTATATTTTTACTTTCCTTTATAAGCAACTTACTTAGTACCTTTAAGGAAGCGGCAACCTAGGGGATAGGCTTTATTAATAATATAAACCTAATTATATACAATTTAATAGCTATAGAGAATTATAGGATACTAGAGAAAGCCTACAATACCTATATAGAATAAGTAAGATAATATAGAGTTTAATTCTTACTAGAGAAATACTAGCTAATCTATTTTATAAAAAAATATATAACTAATCTATAGATTTTTAGTATATAATTTATATTTAAGGCTTTAGGGATTAGCTAGTTTAGGGCCTAAGAGTATTAGGAGTATATATAGGCAATAAGCTTTAGTAGAGCGTATATACGTTATAAGCGGCCTATAAAGGCTAAGTATAGTATATTATAATATCTAGGATTATTAATTCTATATAGAGTCCATACTTCTAAAGGTTATACCCACTATATATAGCAGTTATCCGGCTAACTATAACGTATAAATCTAGTATTTGGGCTATAGGATAAACTAAAAAGGGCCCCCTTAAATTACTCCTTAAACTACTCTAAAACGTCTAATTAGCCTGCCTTTAAAGTATAATAGGCGGGTATAAATAAACGGCTATAGCGCTACTTAAAAAGGAAGCTAATATTCCCACCTATAACTATATATTAAAGCTACTATAATATAAAGGGCGTAAAAGGAGCGCAATTTTAATATTATAAAGTATATTAAAATACGCCTAAATAAACTATAGAGGGACCCTAGGGTGTCTTATAGGAGAATAAACTAATAATCCTAAAGTAGGGAAAACATATTAAAGAAATAGGTAGAGAAAGTAGAAGAAAAATAGTACTATATTAGGGCCTAGGTCTATATAAAGGAAAAAGGGAGATATATAAAAGGCTAGTAAAGATAATAGTAAGAAAGAGAAAGGAGCTAAAGTAAAGTATAAAAGAATATTAGAAAACTATCTACTATAATATAATACTAGTTAAACTAATACTGGAGAGGTATATAGGAGTTAAAGGTATAGGGGCTAACTTAGGCAAGAGAAACCTAAACTATAGTATAGTTAATACTATAAGGGGTAAATACCTAAGGGGTTTAAGAAGGCCTAATAAAGGTAGAAAATATAATAGTAATACTCCTAAGAATAGGAATAATAGGACTAAAAGATTAGCTCTATTAGGTAGGTATCCTAATAGGTAGCCTAAGATATAAATATGGCTAGCTAAGATAGATACTAAAATACATAATATTATTATGCCCCTTACGCACTAACTAAAAAGTAATACTTTTAGTAGCTAGTATAGAAAACTATAATACACTGCTTTTAATATAAAAAAGTCTTAAGGCGGTTACCTAGTAGCTTATTAGCTAAAATATACTAAACCAGTTCCGGGATACTATTAGTATAATTTAACAACATGCAGAATATATATATTACGATAATATATACTATACGGTGTTGTAAATAAATGTTAATTCTCTAAGATCTACGCGTTATAAGGGATAAAGTCTATTATATGTTCTTCCGTAACTTCTACTAGCTAATTAGGATTTTCCATCCCTAGGATAGAAAATCGCCATTAGCTTGCTTACTACTAGCGCCTTAGCTATTCTCGCGATATATCTAACACTTCTAGCTACACTAGGAGTACTTTAGAAAATGCGAAGAACTAGTATCCTACGACTATGTAATTCGAAAATCTATATACGCACTTCTCTTTCCTTCCTTCCTTACTGTTACGACACAGGTTGTAATAGTACTAGGTAGTGTTATAGGTACAGGCAGATTGCCGTAGATTACGGTTATATAACGCGAAGATCGTATATAACTTTAATTAGTGCTACTTATCCTCTTAGGCCTGCATATATCCTCTTTACTGTACTTACACCTTAATTAACTAGGTTGCTAATATAGTACGTTTTACCTATTCTACTATCTTTAGCTTAATTCGGTTTATGTTAATAAGTTGCTTAAGGGCTAATAATAGTTTACTTTTAATTATAGCGTCCATAGGGTTACTGTCTCCATTAATCCACTTAAATTTAGCTATTTCGCGTCTTTTATATAACTAGCGTAGGCATATAAAATTAATCATAAGTCTCTTCTCTTACGTAGTTCCTAGTTTAACAAGGCATTCATAGATTAACTTAGAATTAGCATAGAGGATAAGCGGTAGGCTAATATTAAGTTACAATTTAACTATGGCCTTAATTGCAGCGCCAATATCAAAACTATAGGCTATAGCGTATAACTCGGAGGCTAATACGCTTCTTATAACTCTTTATACTTAACTAAGAACCAATAAACAATATTCGCCTTATTTAATAAGTCTATTAATACTAAGATATATTTAATCTAAAATAAAAGATCCTTATTATTTGCAAATAAGGAATCGGTAAATATAAGCAGTTAAAGTATCTTTATGTTAAGCTTAACGAAGGTTAAGCCTCTTATTAAGTTTTTAATTTACTACTAAATTCTCTTATTAAGTAGTTTTGCGTCTTTCTTGTTAGGGTTAATTACCTAGGCAGTATAGGATAAATTAAAAGAAGCTTTAGGCTAGCATACGGACGCAATATAAGCTCCTCTTACTCGTTAGGCAATGTATTAGTCCTTAGGTATAAGTGCTATATAAATAGTACCTCTAGAACTAGTTATTATAATAGCTTCCTTAATATTAACAAGGGTTAAATTCTAGCATTAGCGCTCTTATATAAGCGTAATTACATAGTCCTATTATCAGATAATGCCTCCGTTAAACTTAATTAAATACTCCGGTGTAAGTTACTCGCGTTTCTTAGTTAAGAACTTAGCTTTCTTAATCTTCTCCTGTTCTAAAGCTACAAAAACCAAGTTAGCGAGTAGAAGGATATTATTAGTCTATAAACTAACTATTCCGAAGTTTATAGGGTTATTAAGGTAAAGTAGGCAAGAATTATAAGTAGATTGGCTTATATTTAGTTCTTTAATATAGTAGTTATAGTAAGTCTTAAACCAATAATTACCTGCCTTAGGAATTCCGTATAAAGGTCTAACAACCTTTAGGATTATGCCTTATAAGACTCTAAGTGCTATACTAAGTTTAAAAGGTGCTCTAATATAGAAGTCTTAATTTAGTTTTATAGCTAGTTATATATGGACCTATAAAATATCTTATAAGTAGAGATATATACCATTGTTCTAAGTTATAGCTATAATGCAGAGAATAAGGCGTTGGCTAACTCGTTAAATTATAGGTAATTAGGTTAGTATAAGGTCTTTTTATAGGTCATTATATGCCTATATAACTAGTCTTAACTTCTTAAAGGCTTTATTAGTACCGGGATTCTTAATCTTATTAATAAATCTAGAGTTAAATACTCTATTACTTTATGGTATGTCTTTAGGGTTAACCAGTTTAAAAACTCCTTTCTTAAGTAATCCTTTAATCTCCTTCTAACGTAATGCTACAAACTAATTAAATTTTATAGGTTAATTATTATCCTCATCTTATAGATATATTAAAATGTTCGCGGTATTAGCTTTAATAGGGTACTTATATAGTCTACCTCTTCCACATTTAACAGGTTAAGGTCTAGGCTTAGTTTAAGGTAGGGGTTTAGGCTTAGTTTAAGGTAGAGATCTAGGCTCAGTTTAAGGTAGTTCGCTCTCGTTATCTTCTAGCTGCGTATTTTTTATAATCTTAGGGTCTACCAAATATGGTTTCACAACCGTGCTGCGGAAGTTAGTAGGTCTATAGGGAAGTTATATAGTATAGGTCTTATTTTTAATACTAAGTAAGTTATACGGACCAGACTAGTAACCAGATTAGCCTATAGGTCCTTCTCTCTATACTAATACGGGTAAGTTAAGTGGTAGGTTATAAATCGCAGTTATCTTAGGTCCGTTACGCATATTTAAAGCATCTACCACTTAGCGCTTAGCTTTAAGCTTCTTAACTTCTTTTATAGCCTTTTTAAGAGCTACTGCTCGTTATATAACCGTAGAATTAGGTATATCAGATTCCACCATACGTAGGTAAGCTCCGAATACTAGTAAAGTAGGTATAAAACCGGTAGGGCCTACGGAATTATTAATTACTTTAAAAGCTATTTACAAAGCCGTGTCCTTGCCAATATCTAGTAGTTTTATAATAATAATGTAGTATATGTGACGGAGGGGGCTATAATAGCGTTCTACCATTCTAACTAAATTGTAGGCTTTAACAGGCACGCTTCTTATAGCTGTTCTAAGTATTATGGCGTATTATTTAAATTACTTACTTATAAAGTTCTTGCCTATATTATATATAATAATATTAGGGGGTCCTAGGTATATATTAATCTAGTATATTCGTAGTATATCCTATATATGCTTAGCGCTAATACTTTATAGTAATCTACTAGCTTAAAACCGTATTCCTTTATTAACAATATATAAAAGGGGTGCGCCATTAATATATATAATATTAACTATAATTAAGTAGTTAAAATTAATATTATTATATAAGGTAAATCTAAATCTACTAGGCAACTTTCTATATTTTTAATAATGGTAGTAGTAGCGTGTAAGGTAATCTAAGGTCTTGCTATTAATATTATATCCTAAGCGTTTAAGTATTCGTATAAGACGTTTAACTAAAGGGTAACTAAAGCGATAATATAATTATCTTAATTCTATATCGGTTAAATAGCAAGAGTTTTAATTAAATAACTTAATTAAGTAATTATATAGGGATATATTTTAAAGTAGGAAAGGGTAGCCAAAGTAATATATAACCGGTACTTCGCTCTAAGGGGTAATTAGCATATTTTTTAGGTTGTTAAAGTACACTTATAGGTAATCTATGTCTGCTAAGTAAAGTAAAAATAGGGTATTAACCTTAACAATATAAAACTCAATTATGCCAATTAGGGTGGTTATTTTAGCTAATCTAATTAATAAGGTTAATCCGATGCTAAACTATATGTTAATTATACCTTATATAGTAGTATTAAGTCTCTTAAATGCCAAGAATTAGCTATACCCTGCTATAGATTATTTAAATACTCCTATATTAATTATTATACCTATAAAGCTATTTGTAGTATAGCGGGACGTAGATGTGGTTATATTATAGGTAAAGGGGTCCTAGTCGGTTATAAAAGGTACTATATTGTCTATAGTTGTGACTATATAGCTAAAGGCTTTATTAGCTAGAGTAGCAGCCATAGAAATCGCTTTATACTATTCTACTTGGCCAAAAGAGGTATAAAAGTAATTAAAATTTAGTTATAAGTTCTTATCAGTTGCTCATAGCTTACGCCAATAGTTAATATTTAAAAGGCTTCCTTAAGCTCTTCTTCTAAGTCAACATAGTCGTCCTCATAGTCCATAATATATTAATTAAGTCATTCTTAAATCGGTTGTTAAATTTGGCAAATTTATCTCTATTAATAGTCCTAAACTTAGCTTTAAACTCTTCTTACTCCTCCTTAGTATATTTCTATAAGTAATATCCTTCCTTATTATATATAAAGCAACATAGTCTCTATTAGTTGCTACAGTTGCTATAGTTATTATAGTTATAGTTATTATCTCTTTTATAGAATTGTCGGTCCGTAAAAAAAGCTTATATCTTCTCCATATGCTCTTTCTTATATACTATAATAGACGATTAAAGTTTGTTAATAAGGGCTCTAAGGTTATCTAGTAGGTCAGAGACTGCATATCTACATACTAGTATTCCCTAGCAAAAATAACGATTTTGTTATAAAGGAAGTCTATAGTTTATAAGGTAGGTCTAAGACTATACTATAGTTAACGAAGTCTATAAATTAACAATTGGAGGCATTTACTTATAGACTTGTCTATATTTCCTGCTATTACTACTATAAGTGTAATAGTATTCCACTCGTCTAAGTTCTTACATTAAAATCCTAGTCCTTTAAAGAAATTCTAAAGGTGCTTATAAGCTTTAGTAAATAGTAAACAAGATAGTTAGTTTATATAGAAGTAGTTTAAAGCTAGTCCTTTTAATATAGTAGGGAATGCCTTAAGGTAAGCTTTTTAGGGTACGTCCGCTTAATTACAGATGTCGTAAAATATTATTAATTTATAGTTAAGGCTTTTGTTTATACCGCCGTATTTCTACTCTTCTATATATATCTTAGCTACATTTGCAATTTCTTTACTATAGCCGGTTATAGTAATAGAGCGGTTCTCCTCGTCCGTAGGTTATGCGTAGAGTTACTATATTATTATTGCAGGTTAAGGTGTAACAGATGGTATAAAGGTAGAGGTAATCGTAGATTAAGGTATAGTAGAAAGTATAGGTACTAAGGAACGTCTTACTTATTACTCCTCTAAGGTTCCATATATCTTGTAATACTTAATACTTCTTAACTTAATACTAGTGTTAAAATTTTTCTTAAGTACGTTTATCTCTTCTCTAGTCTATTCCGGTTGGTCCTCTTCTTATGCTATATTATATAAGGATTAAAGGAGTTATTTGCCTCGTTTATAGTTAGTATTAACCTATACTCCTCTAATATTTAGATAATCGCATAGTTGCTAAAGCTAGTATAAGGGGATTTTCGTGACGATATTAACTGTAAAGTCCATAAAATCTCCCTAGAACAATTCCTAGAGTGTTAAGTCTAGCTAGTCGTGTATCTCCGTATATATATACATTTTGCATTATACGTAGTCGGTTAGCTCGTCCTTAGTGACTTCCGTTAAGTTAATTCCATTTTCCTATTTAGCTGCTTCTTCCTCCTAGTCTTTCTTTATTTTTAACATCCTGTATTTTATATATTATTTAAGTAGATAAGGGTGTTTATAGGGTAAAGGTAGGGGAACGGTTAAGGAGGCAGTTAAGGGGGTAGTTAGGAAGGCGGTTTGTATTATTTAAGGGTAAGGTATTCTGCGTAGTAGTCTTCTAAAATAAATAGAACAAGATATCTAGTAGTCGTCGTAGATACCAAACAAGTACTCCTAGGTAGTTTCTCTTTTTCTCTTTAACTAAAATAGGCTAATACAAAATGTGGATAAGTACAACTATCTTCCAATCTGCTATAAGGTAGATAGTATAACTGTCTTCTAAGCTATCTACGTGTTTCCTAATCTATACGCGCTTACTAATTAGTATTAGTATGCTTTAATAACGTGCAGAATATATATATTACGATAATATGTACTATACGGTGTTATAAACAGATATTAATTCTCTAAGATCTACGCGTCGCAAGGGATAAAGTCCATCGCGTATTCTCCTATAACTTCTACCAGCTAATTAGGATTTTCAATCCCCAGGATGGAAAATCGCCATTAGCTCGCTTACCACTAGCGCCTTAGCCGTCCTCGCGATATGTTTAACACTTCTAGCTATAGTTACAAAAGAAATAATAATAAAAGGTAAAGGGCTAAGCAATAGGCGCCCCTTAATAACTATATAGTAGTAAAGCAAAGTTTAAAATATTAACGTGTCTGTAGGCTTATTACAGCAGTAGTGGTTTTTAAGAAGGTTAAAAAGTAAGGTAGTAGAGCACTACCGGTAATTTATAGGCGCTAAGTAGGCGAATTTTAAAAGGTAGGGAGATAGATTACGGGGTTTTCTCCTTATATATATATAAGGAGTAGTCCACGTGGGCCTAATAGGGATCTAAATTAAACGTTAAGCAATAAATAATATAATAAAGTAATAATAGTTACTAGTGAAAATAAAGAGGAATAGAATATAGATATAGATAAATCTATACCTACTATAAATAAGTAGGCATATAATTATTTAGTATAACTATAAAAATGCAAACTAATAAGCGTATCGCCCCTTTTTTAATAGCGTTACGTTAGCGGATTACTAGGTCCTTATAGTCTAAAAGCTAGTATATAATAGGTATACTAAATTAATATACTGCCCTAGGGGTTTATACTTATATATAACGCCCTCCCTATAATAAAGGTCTACTTTATAATTAGCTAGAATATTAATCCCGTATATTAAAAACGTAAATAGTACGGCCCCTTTACTATAGCCCTCTAGGTACGCCTAGAGGGGCTAGAGATTATAATTATTAATATTTATAACCCGTATAAAGACGGCCTTTAGATTAGGATATAGCCTAAGATTAAAACGGCTATTAAACAGGCTAAGGGAGAAATTATACTTTTAGGCGACTTTAATACCTACTACTTAATATAGGGCGGAAAGTATATAGCTAGCAAAGAATAGGCAAAACGCCTTTTAGCTAAAACCAACACCAAAGGTCTTATACTTACTATATTAAAAGAAGAGCCTATATAGAAAAGAGGGTAATATAAGAATATAATTAACCTTGTATTTATATCTCCAAATCTATATAGAAAAGTTAACTTCTATAATATAGTTAAGGAATAGGCCCTTATAAAAAACCACATACCTATTTATATCTAAATTAATAACGCTAGTTATCTAATAGTAGAACGCTAGTGCATTACCTTTAAAAGGCTAGACTTATAGGGTCTTCTTTAAATTATTTAGGGGCTTAACTAAGCTATATTTAAAGACCTCCTTTAAGCCCTTTAGGAAGGGATTAAATAAGCACTTAAAAATACTACCTATAAGTTAAGCCTAGCTAATAGGCCCGCCAAAAATAGTCGCTATATACTATAGCTCTACGCTAGCGTCCGTTAGGCGAAATAATAGTACTAAGACTATAATAACCCCTAGGACTTTTAAAGATATTTAGCACTAAGTAATTAACTCTAAAAAGAAACTAGGAGAGTTAGTTATAATAACTAAAGGCACTTTGCTTATAAACTTACTAAGGACTAATTAAAACCCTACAATAAGGACTTTAGATTTTATTAAAGTATAGTAAAAGCGGACCCCTATCTACTAAACCTTAGAAGGTCTATTAAGGACCTCTTAATAGATAATAATACTATAAAAGTAGACATTTTTATAGCTAAGTTTTTTCCTAAAACTAGAACAGCGAACCTTAGTAATATTAAGATAGAGGTAATAATGAAATAAAGAGTACTTAATATTAGCCCTATTATTTTAATAGAAGAAATTAGTAAGCTAATTAGGAGCCTTCTAAATAGAAAAGCCTTAGGGCTAAACGGCATACTAAATAAAGTTCTTAAAGTGATTGCCTTAGTTATTATAAAAAACCCAGTAAAAGTAGCTAGTTACTACTTTACTAACAAAACAATACTAGAAAGCCTTAAAGAATTTATAACTATAGTCTTATATAAGGAAGGAAAGAAAAAAAGACTACTTTCTTCTAGACAGCTATAAACTAATTACTCTTAAAAATATGCTAGTAAAAGTCCTAAAGAAGTATATAGCTAATATTATATTAAAGGTAGTCGAAAAGTATAGGCTATTTCTTTAGAATTAAATAGGAGTAAGGCGTAAGTAATTTATACTATTAGCGGTAAGACTGCTTAGCTTTTATATATAAATAGCGTAGTAAACGCGCCGCGGGTATATAGTGTTAATGCTAAGCCTAGACTTAGTAGGAGTATTTAATAACGTTTCCTATAAAAGGCTTCTCTCTATCCTATTAAAAAAGGCTTTTTAAAGTAGCTTATAGACTTTATATAAAGCTTCCTAATAGTATATAAAACCTATATTAAGTTTATAAAATATAAAAGCAATTAGATTTAGACATAGATAGGTATTTTTTAGGGGTCTCCCTTATCGCCAATTCTATATCTCCTTTTTATATTAAAACTCTTAAAGAAATTCTAAAGCCCTAACAGCGGCACGTTAAGGTTTAGCTTTATAGATAATATAAACCTTATTACCTAGGGGGACTCTATAATAGAGAACTGTTAATAATTAGAGGCCGCTTATAATTACTATATAGTATAGGCAAACTAATATAGCGCAGTATTCGCCCCTAAAAAGTACTAGCTTATATACTTTATAAGGTAATAGTATTACGCTACTATAACCCTTGCGTTTACCGTATATATTACTAGCTATAAAATAGCTCCCTAGAAAACCAGTATATAAATCCTAGGGATTTAGGTAGATCCTAAGCTTTAGTAAAAAGAATAAATTAAAAAGGCAGTAAATAAAGGCTTAATAGCCTTTAAAGCAATATTAAGGATTACCACGTATATATAGGGCCTATTAATGCGCCGCTTACGCCTTTTATATACGGCTACCGTCTAACTAGTAATACTATATAACGTAATCGGTAAGTAACCTAGCCACGCAAGTAACCTAGCCACCTTAAAAAAAATAGAAAATTCATACTTTAATATCTCAACAACCACTTAATAATAAATTTTAAAAATTTAGATTTAGACTTTCGTATACGCTTTACAGCTTCTATTAAAGTTGCATAGTAATTAGTTAGGTAGTTTTTTTTAAATATTATAATTTGGGGGCCAAAATAAAGCCAAATTGCGATATCTTAATAACCACTGAATTAATTACTATATAACTTTAATAGAAGCTATAAAGCGTATATAAAAGCCCAAATCTAAATTATTAAAATTTATTATTAAGTGGCTGTTAAGATATTAATGTATGAATTTTCTAATTTTTGGTGGGGTTTTGAAGTGGCTAGGTTACTTGCGTGGCCAGGTTACTTACCAAACACATTAGCGCCTAAGTATAGGAAGTACGGGATAATAGTGGAACGCCAGTAAAAAGCGTGTTTAAACTGCTATAGAAAGTCTAGAACTAGTGCCTACGTAGAGTTATAGGGGTATATTAGTAAATACTAATAGCTATAATAGAGAAGGAAGCGGTTATTCCCTTAATCTAATTTTATATTAAAACGATAACCCTTTAAAAGGTTACTAAGACGGCTTCTAATAGGGTAGAAAATGAATTAGTAGAGGCACTTAAGGGTATTTAAAAAATACTAGTAAAGCACCAGTAAAAAATAAAACGGCTACTAGTATTACTAAAAACGCCTAGGGGCTACGTAAAAGACTATAAGGATAAGATATAGGGGTTCCTTATATACTAGAAGCATTATATAGAGCAAAAAGCTATAATAAACCCCTATAGACGTAGTTAGCGAAATGCCAATAAAGTATAAATAGAGCGCTACTATTATATATAAGGTTACTAGCATCGCTAGCGGGATATTACCCTTAATATAAAACAGGCAGACCTAAAATAGTACTAACTATAGTAGGTAAAGGCTAAGAATTATATAGAAACTATGTAGAAGACCCTATAGGAGAAACCAATAATTTTATTATATAAAGATTTAATAAAAGTAAAGGCTATAGCACTATTTCTCCTTTATATGGAGGTAATAAGGCTTAATATATAGCTTATATCTATTAGAGTACCGGAAATTCTCCCATAGTGTAAATATGGATAGATAAGGCAGATGGTACACTATATACTATTCCAGTGTCCACAATACTAAAGGGCGGATTTTATAGCATAATGCGCTTCTAAACGCCTTTAAGATGTCTTAAGCAATAAAAGAAGTGCCTAAGCGGCTGCACAATGGCTAGTATAGTTAGATGCCCTAACTTAGTTCTGGGCTATAAAGGCAATGGATATAGAGAATATAAGTAGATACTAGCCCTTTTAAAGCTTAAAGGACTGGTAAAAGAATAAGGGTAAAAGGATAAGGGAAGAAGGGGTAGTGTAAGATTGTCTATAAAGCGCGGCTAGTTAGCTTAATAGGCAGACTTTTAGCTAGGTAGAAGGCGAGTCGCCAGCGCCCCGATATCGGAACGCTGTCGTCTTTCTAGCGCGGCCCGCGATCGGGCTCTCTCTAAGATAGAGTTTTTTTTATAGAAAGTATTAACCTATATAGACCCACTAGGGGGACTAGGACAGGCGGTAAATTAAAATTATTATTATTACCTTTTTATATTAGTGGTCTAGGTAGGATTTATAAGGTTTAATAAACTAATAAGTTAGTTTAGTTCTTAAATCCTAAAGATTATAGCTATATAAGACTTATATTACCTAAGGCAATTTACTATAAATTGCCGCTAGACTTAGCATTCTGCGTATTTACTAGAACTTTTTAATTTACTTTGCCATTAATAAGCATTAGATAGCGGTAATTTGCCTACTAGTATTACTATAGGAGCACTTAACTTTAATATCTACTTCGCCTTTATTACCTTAATTAACTCTTATATAATACCTCCACGCGATATTAATTAGTTTAACTGCTAACTGCTACTTTACGCTATAACTTATACCCTAAAACTGCGGCAATCTGCCTGGTTAATTAATTTTTATAATTAGTTTATCTTACTTACCTACTTTAGACTTGCACCTTTACTAAATACTAACTAGATTCTTCTGCTCTTATATAGCAATGCTTTACTTCTTCTTTATCCTATTTTAGTATCTTTATATATTACTATAAAGGACTTAGATATTACAAATAGATAGAAAATTAATACTCATTACCTTAAGGAAATTAAGAAGATAATCTTAGATAGTATAGTAGAGGCTAGGCTTAATAAAGTTGCGTTTTATACTGCTAAAGATAAAGTACTACGCAATAACTTTATTTAGAAGATTCTTAGCAACTTACTTAAGAGGGAAGGTGTTTTAGATAGCTGGTCTAAAGATACCGTTATTACTTTAATAATATCTTAGAGAACTAATGCTATAAAATAGTAAAATAAGTTAAAACTTAGAAGTTAGACTTAAACTAAATTTAAACCTATATTAACGCTAGCGCCTTATTACGAGACGGGGGCAGTGGCTACAAAGCGTATATATTCAAGGAGTTTACAAGACGTTACGCGATCGATCGTAAGGGTCGAGGGCGTAAGGAGGTGATATACCTACGCGTAGCTGACATAAGCTGTACGCGAGGTGTACGCGAGAGCACGGGGCTCTCCTATAGAGGCCCCTGC
>Ga0307515_10008431_pt1 | contig 20094 bp, 2 predicted proteins | sample 17_EM_MG_FD_194513 | JGI IMG/M metagenome (GOLD analysis project Ga0307515, IMG submission 194513) | Populus trichocarpa ectomycorrhiza microbial communities from riparian zone in the Pacific Northwest, United States - 17_EM | ecosystem: Host-associated > Plants > Roots > Unclassified | place... | reverse complement strand
AGGGGTAACCCTACTTATATATAATAGGCACCTAATTATCTCCTTAAATAAGTATATTCTTAAGGTTATTAAGCTTAATACCTAATTTATCTATATCTCTAATATAAAATAAAAATGGGGTATTTATAGGAATAATATAGAAAGTAATGCACCCTAAGGGGGTTTGGACCCTAATTGTGCTAAGAGAGATTATAGTACCCTTACTAAAGCAAATTATATATTAGCCTACTGTTAAATAGTTAATCTAAATAGAGCTATTAAGCTGCTAAAGGGTTTAAACTTAAGGTTCTCCTATTATAGATACTCCTACGGCTTTAGTATCCGGTATAATACTATAAAAGATATTCACTGAGTATCTATTATTAAAGGAAAACGCGAAGCTCTCCTTTAGCTTATTAAAGATATTTAACTTTATAATAGAATAGAGTATAGATTAGTTATTAAGAACAGTAACGGTTTATATACTATTTACCTTACTATACTTAGTAAAGTATTGGTTAGGTAAGTAGTCCTTAATTTTCATATCTATAAGAAGTTATTTAGTCTTATTAACCTTACCCTTAAGATCTTCTATGCCTTTATATTAAACTAGGAAGTTTTAAAAGTAGGCTATAGTAATCTTATAATTTTTAATATTTCTTATTCTTTAACGGAACTTATTATATACCTCTTTTCGCTTATTAAGGAAGTGTCTAGTTAACTAGTATTTTAGCTTCTTATAAATATAGCACTTTTTTTAGCAATTACTTTAAAATAAACCTCTATAAGGACCTTTATAATTACCTTATAGTTAATATTAATTATACCCTCTTCTATATTCCCTACTACGGCTACTATATATTTAATTAGTCTAGTTATAATTATATTAGTCGGGAATACTTAGTTAGGTAGGGTTTTTAGTATAAAACTATTAAGATTCTTATATTTATATTATAGTACCTATAATAGAGCATAGTTTAGTATATACTCCCTTAAACGTATTTATAGGTTTATATAGCACTAAATTATATTTAGGAACGCTATAGTAGGCTAAGATAACCTAGTCCCTTAGACTATTCTTATTTTAGTAAGTTTTAGTAAGGCTATATTAGATTTTCTAGAGTTTATTAAAGAGTAGTTAAAGGCACTCTAAATAAGTCTTTATTAGGTTAGAAGTAATAACTCTCTAGAATATAGTCTCCCGCTATTTAAATATATAAAGTTAGCGATTCTTATTAGTCTTAAAGTAGGCTCTAGTAAGCTAAAGTATTATATTAAAGTTATAGTTTTTATCTATAATATAGTCGTAATAGAATATTACCGCTTATCCCTTTAATATAATAGAGAAAGTATAATAGTACTAATAGCGTTAAATTTTAACCTTATTATAACAGTTATAAAAAACCTATAGTTTTATTCTAAGTATATTATACAGTTCTCCTCTAAACTTCTTCTCTTTGTCTAAATATACCTTTATTAAATTCGTAACTTCTTATAATAAAGGCTTACTAGTTAGCTAAAGTAAAGGAAGTAAAGGCGGAGTAACTCTAAGTAGGAAAGCACCTCTAGGTAGGAGAGCAGCTTTAGGTAGGGGGTTAGTATTTTAGGGGTTTTAATATAAATTAAAGTTGCCTTCTAAAGAATATAGGTTATTTTTAGGTTTCTATAGTTAATATATAATCTTAGCTTCCGTCTATATTAGTTCTTTTATACTAGTAATAACGGCCTAAATATTACTAGCAATTAGGTTACTATTCTTAGTAATATATACCCTATTCTTATAGAGAAAGTCTTAAAAATCCTAAATAATATTAATGTTGCTAAGTACCTAGGTATTAGCAGTCCATTCTATAAAATCCTTTTTAAAATACTCCTATAGTTATAAGTTAGTATAGTATCTATTTTAATAGAATATAATATAGTATAAAAGAAAGCTGTTAACTTATTTTATGGTATAAGTTATTATATTAAAGGCGAATTTGTTCTAATCTTTATTAATAAGTTTTGCGTACTTAGCTACCCCTAGTAATAAGAAGTCTTTTTAGTTATTTAAAGTAGGCGTAGCTATATTTTTAGAGGGAGGGAAGTGTTATTAGTATAGGGATTATTATTTAATACGCGTTCGTAATATATATTTATTATTTAGTACACATTTATTATTTAGTACGCATTTATAACGTATATTTGCGGTTATAGGGCTTAGGACTAGTTCTAGCCTTAAATTGTAAAGATTTATAAAGTATATTATTCTATATAATAGACGCAAGAATCTATAATCTTAGAAAGGCTTAGGACCAATTCTAGCCTTTAAATCCTTAAATTTATAGAAGAGTTTTATTTAAGGTTTAGGACCAGTTCTAACCTTAAAGATAGCTCCCTTTAGCATAAGTAGCACTAGTATAATAGCTTATCTCTTCTTAGTGGAATACCTAGCTGCTTTGTGGTATAATAGTAAAGTTAACCACTAATTAGTATTAGTCTTATAAGGGGATATCACGTAGCTACGGTTCGTAGATAGTATAATAATTATTCTTTTATTTTCATTAGGGGGGGGGCAAGGAGCTTAAGGTTCCTTGCCACACTAGTGCCGCGGCGACATATAATGGCAACTTGCCGCATATAACGGCAACTTGCCTATATTTTTAACAATTACCTTTAACCAATCCCTTTATCTTTAGCTCCTTTTTAATATTACTTAACCCCTTTTCTTTTAATACTTCTATACTTTTTTTTATAGAATTCTTTAGGTTTTATAGTGGTTCCTAGGTAGTCTTATTATAGCCTATCTACTTAACTTTATACTACATTTTATTATTAATATCCTTATAACTAATAATCTTTAAAACTTACTATTTATCTTCTTTTTATCCTTAATATATATCTGCTTTATAAACTAGTGGCTCTATATCTCTATACGCTAGCTCTAGTATTATAATATATTATATAAGGTATATCTTAATTTTTACTAGTAAGTTAAGTCTATATATAACTTCTAAAATCTTTACTATAATTTTAAATAGTCCTAGTCTAACGTAATCTAATTTCTTACTTAATTATTAACTTGTGAAATTTTTATATAATAATTATATTTTATCCCCCTCCTTTAAATCTAGTCCCTTAAATCTCCTAGTATTATAGTACCTTTTTATCTTTTCTAATATTATTTTTATTATAAAATAAAGGTCCTTATAAAGATTTATTAGAGTCTTTATCCTTTATTTTACTATTCTACTTATTTTTTTTACTTATTATAGTGATAACGATATTTTAGACTTATACCTATAATTTACCTAAAATAATAATATCCCTATGCCTTTCTATAGTGTTATATTATATATAAACTATATAACTAGTAGTAATAATACCCAATTATTTTACGCGTAATTAATATAGTGTCTTAAATACTGTTTTAGTATCTAATATAGTCTTTCTATTTATCCGTTTATCTATAGGTAATACGCTATAAATATTACTACGCAAACCCCTTATTTCACTAAAAAAACTTCCTAAAAAACTACTATAAATCTTAAATCTCTATCCAATATAATCTTACTTAATACTCTATATTTTATAAATACTTCCTTAATATAGATTCTAGCAATATCTTCTACTAAGATTTCTTCTATACATGCTATAAAATAGCCCTATTTAGTTAACTTGTCTATTATTATAAAAATTATATTATAATCCTATTTAGTAATAAGGTCTTTTAATTTTAGTAACTTTATAATAAAGTCCTATAATATAGTCTCCTATAGACGTTTTAGTACTTTAATAGGTTATAGTCCTTTATATAGCTTATGCCTTATTAATTTATTTCTTTAGTAATTTAGATATTTCTTTATAACTTTCCTTACTAGTCCTTAGATTTTATTAATAATATACTCCTCTTAAAGTTTTAACAGTAAGCCTATAGCTCTATTGTGTCCCTATATTATTCCCCTATAAAATTCTTTAATAAATTCTTTTATAATACCCTTTAGTATATATATTGCTTCTCGGTTTTTATACTACTCTATATTTAGGTCTTTAAGCTATATTTCTTAAATCCTTTTAGTTTAATTACTTTCTGGTAACTTATGTTCTTAGGGTAATTATATCTAATTAATCCGTTACTATCTTTGCGTAGTATCGCCCCTAATAGTTTTTTATTACTTTACAGTTTAGCTTTTCTACTTAGTATATTAGCTCTCATATTTTCTATTCCTTTTATATACTAAATCTTAAAATAATATTCTGTAAGCATCTCTGCCTATTTAACTTATCTTTAATTAAGTTCTTTTATTATTAGGAACCCCGTTAGGTTCTTATAATCCATTTTAACTATAAATAATTTCTTTATACTTTATAAGAATGCTTTCTATTCCTTAAGTACTATAATTATATCTAATAACTTCCTATTATAGATATCGTAGTTTAACTCTAGTAGTGTTTTTTTTTAAACTATAGTATGCCACTAGATGCTATATACTTCTATACTTATATAGTAAATATACTCCTAGTATAAAGTCTAATACGTCTATTTTTACAATTATCTCTAATTCTAATTAATAGATTTTAAGGATTAGTTTTTAGGTAAATAACTCCTTAAGTTTTACAAACAACTTCTTTTACTTATTTCCCTATACTTATAGTTCCTCCTTTTTAGTAAGCCTAATAAACGGTTTAATATTCTTTAACTATTATACTATAAACCCCTAGAAACGACCTTAACTATATTATACTCTCTAGTTCTTACTAACTTACTATAGCTTTAATCTTCTTTAGGTCCATACTAATATAACCTAGTTTAATAATAAATTTAATAAAATCTGTCTTCCTAGTAAAGAGCTCGTATTTCTTAATTACTACTAGTATCTATTCTTCTTATAGTCTCTTTAAAACCTATTTAGTATATTCTCTATATTCTTCCTTAGTTATTAAGTAGATAATAATATTGTTAAGGTATACCATAATAAACTTATTTAAATATTCTCCTAATATGCTATTAATTCGCTTCTAGAACGTTATTAATATATTTATAATTCCAAATTATATAACTAATAGCTTATATAGTCCTTCCTTTAACCTAAAGGCTGCCTTTTATTTATTACCCTTCTTAATCTTAATCTAGGAATATACTTACCTTAAATCTATCCTTATAATAATTTATACATTACTTATCTAATTTTAGATTTCGCTAATTAAGGGTAAAAGATATCTATCCTTTTTAGTAATGCTATTTAACTGTCTATAGTTAATATATAGTCTTAGCTTTCTATTCTTCTTTAGTATAAATAGTACTAGATAACCTACTAATAACTATAATAGTCTAATATATCCTTTTCATAGATTTTCCTAAATAAACTCTTTAAGTGCTCTTAACTCTTTTTTAGCTAACTTATAGATTAGAAAGAACTTTAGACTTATTCCTAGTTCTAACTCTATTTTATAGTTCTATACTATATACTTTAATAGCTTTTTACTTTCTAGGCTCTATGGTTTTTTGCTATATTTATAGTATCTCTTTAGAATATAGGATAACCCTTTTTAATTTCCTTATATATCGCTCTAACTTAGTACTATACCATCTTAGCTACTATATGCCTTTTACGTTATTAAGTATCTCTAATATTAACTTAACCTATAACTTAATTAATCTTTAAATTATATTTCTATAACTAAGGTATTCCTAATACTGCCTTGCCCTGTCCTAATAGTAGGATATTAAAAGATATCTTAGTTTATCTTCCTTTAATAGTTATCTAAATAGGTCCTGTTTTAAGGTTAATAATACCTCCTCTATAGGCTATTAGATCTTTTAAATTGTAATTAATAACTAAGGGTACTCTTTCTACCTATATAGTAGCCCTATCCTCTTTATTACTACTAGTAAAATATAGTTTTTTATTACTTTACTATCTGTTAGTGCTTTAAACTGTTAATTTTACTAATTAACTTATAAATTTAGGTATTGTCCTTAAATTCCTTTAAGGGTCTAAAGCTTTACTACTAGCTCCCTTTAGTCCTATAGGCCTCTACTTTTCCTAACTATTAGCTACTTAGTCCTACTATACTTGGCTTACTCTTAGGCCAATACCTAGTTCGCTTTTTATCCTTAATATACTATAGATACGTATTTTTTAGGCATTTTTACTACTATTGTCCATCTAAGTATTCTTCTATAAGGAATCTTTCTAGTTAAGTATTAAGTCCCCTAACTCCTAAACTTCTATTAGATACTATTTATATATATATTTAGTATTTCTATACTATTACTTCTTTAGCGCCTAATATATCCTTATATTGTACTTTTAATTCTTTTTCTTTAGATTTTTGTATATATTATATATATTATCTATATATATAATCTATACTAATATATAATGCGCTAGGTGCTTTAGGTTAACTCTAGGCTTATTTTTATCCTTAAGTTTAAACCTCTATCGCGTTAATCTAAATATTACCGTCTTACTTGTAGGTACTAAGATATGTTATTTACTTTTTTAGTCCTCTAATTATTCTTCTAAATTCTTTAATATTATAATTAAGGCTCCCTTAATATAATTTATACCTTTTTCCGTAATTAGTTAGTCTCTAATAACTTATTTATCTAGCTATATATAGAAATCTTCCTACTTGTCGTTATATCGCTATCTATACTACTTTTAGTATAGTTTCCTAAGTATATACAGTCTATCCGTTAGGAAGTATCTTCTTATTACTACGTTATAACAGCCCTTTATATATTGTTCTTTAAATCTAGTTAAGATTTCTAGATCCTCTTCTTCTTTTAGTTTAGTTAGCTATTTTACTCTTAGCGTGCCTACCTTAGGTCTATTAGTAATCCTTTATATAGGTGCTCTTTTCCCTAAATAATCCATTGCTTTAGGCATCTATTTTTACTATATAAAGATTTTATTCCTAAATTCTTTATTGCTTTTATTTAGTCTTTTTCTTACTAATAAGTTAAAGTCTTTATGCCTTTTAACTAAGGTATTAACTTTTTAATTCTATTGCTAGGTCTTACTTGCGGTTTCTTTAATAGTTCTTGTTCTGGTGTTAAAATCTTAATCCTATAAAACTTTTAGTCCTAAGCTCGCTTCTTTCTTAAGCTGCGCTCCAGCCTTAGTCTAAACTAAGCTTTTATAGTGTTTTTATCTTACTCTAAAAGTCTTAAATTTTGTTTGTTTTGCTTTAAGAGTCCTATACCTTATTTTTTACTCTAATCTATTCTTATAGATAACTAGCTTGTATTCTTATCCATTCTTTAAAATCTTAAATATTACTTATCTTTTTCTAAGAATCTTATATCTTTAGCCTTTTGCCTTTATTAAGTGCCGAAGTGGTTTATTATATTACTTTTTTTGTGTCTTATAAAGCAATAAATATCGGATCTAATAAAATCTTAATCTCTATTAATGTTCCCTGTTCTATAGTAGAATTATCCTCCACCTCTATTACGTTCTTAAGGTTTACGTACTTCTAATAAGCTGCCTTTATTACCTCTTTGCCGCTGCTAATAGTCCAATTATTTTAATCCTTAAATTCTGCTGCTTAGTAGAACTAGTACGCAAGAAACTTCTTCGCTAACTATTAGCTAGCTACATCGTTTTAGTTCTAATCTAGTTTATAAAGTTAATCTAATTCTTTATCTAACTCTCTTATGCCCTAGAGTTCTTCTAACTTAAGCTCTTATAGTTAATAGCTTACGCTATACTTGGCGTCCTTATAAACTTAGTATATGTTATTATAATAAAACTCAAAACTCTTAATTAAATACTCTTTTATTCCTTATAGTATATTATTATCCCTCTATATATATATATTATCTACTAGTCTAGTTCCCTTTACTATATAGTTTTACTACCTACTTCTATAGTCTTTAGCAAAATAACCCTATTTCTTATAATTTATACAAGCTCCTTCTTTAAACCACTTATCCTATTATAGAGTCCACCTAAATATCTTCTACTATTAAGATCTCTAGTTTAGCCTCTACTCCTTAGTCCTATAATTACTTAATCCTTAACCTCTAGGTTTCTATAGTTTCTTATTTTATCTTCTAGATTCTTTAGTACCGCTTAGGTCTATTAGCTCTAGTCCACTATTCTATAGTTTCTAGTTTTATTATTATATGCCCTATGCCTTATATAACTATAGAACTCTATCCTAACCCTTCTTAGTCTGTTCCCTTTAATAGATTTTATTATTAATCTTAATCGCCTAATTAATTAAATTTCTTAGGGTTTCCATATCTTCTATTAAGATAATTATATCCTAGACTTTTACCTTAAGTCCCTATTTATACTATACTATAAGCGCCTTATTATTCTATTTAACCTATATAGCTAGCGTTTAAAACTGCGTTATATACTTAATTACTAAGGTTTATTATACTAGGTTCTAAAGCTTTCGTTCTACTATAGTAGTTACCTTTAGATCTCTAAATATTTATATTAACTATTTTGTAAACCTATTCTAGCTAGCGAACATATATTATACTTCTTAGTTAATAGTTACTATACTGTTTTCTTATATCTCTATAAGATAGGGTTTAAACTACTTAAGTACCCTTCTTATTAAGAACAATTCTATATAGGCTACTTAGTCCATAGATATTAATAGCCTTCCCCCTTTCTATATAACCTTAAAGTACATTTATATAAGGAATCCTTTAGGTTTTAACTTCTCCCCTAAGAATCGCTTAATTAATAGTAGCTTAACCTTTACTACTCTAATCCCGTTAATCCTTTCTTTAAATATCCTATTATTATCTATTAATTAATTAACTATTTCCTATAGCTATCTAACCGTAACTAGCTATAAGTTAATATCTATTATACTAGTATCGTTACCTAATCTTAAAGTAGTTGCTGCCGTTAACGGCGTTATAACTAGTGCTTTTAGTAGCATATTATTTAACTTATTAATACCGTAACTAGGTAGTAAATATATAAGAAATCCTTATAGGAAATACTATAGTAGACTTATTAATGGGCTAGGTATATAGGTAAGAAGAAGTTAATAACATAATAATAACTAGTAGAGTAGTTGCCTAATAAATTAACTCTAATTATATTTTAAGATTTACTATAAAGAAAGAGAACTATTTATAGTAGGGACTATGGTCCTTTAAGTATTTAATACTACATCTAAGAAATATACTAAGTATGTTAATACGTTAGTACGTTAATATGTCTTACGTTCCTATATTCCCACATTCCTATATTTTAAATTTATAACGTAACTAACTATATAATTTAGCTACCCCTTATCCTATAGTTTAACTAATTCCAGCACCTCCTATACTTCTACTACTAGTCTATTTATATCTTTTTCTAGTAGTGCGACTACTGCTAATATAAGGTCCGTAATAGCAGGGGTGTCCTATAATAGTACACCCTCTTTAAACTTAAGCTTTTGCGAGATAAGGCTATAGTAGTTTTAGGTAGAGTTTATAAAAGTCTTTTATAGCTTAACGTAATCTACCACCAAGTGGCGGCCACCACCATGTGGCGGCCCATTAAAACTCACCAAAAATTAGAGAATCCGTACTTTAATATTTAAACAACCACTTAATAATAAATTCTAATAATTTAGATTTAGACTTTTATATACACTCTGCAGCTTCTATTAAAGTTGCATATAAATTAGTTTAGTGGTTTTTAAGATATAGTGATCTAGCTTTATTTTAGCCCCCAAATTATAATATCTTAAAAACCACTAAACTAATTCCTATGCAACTTTAATAGAAGCTGCAAAGTGTATATAAAAGTCTAAATCTAAATTATTAGAATTTATTATTAAGTGGTTGTTAAGATATTAAAGTACTAATTTTCTAATTTTTAATGGGGCGCCACATGGTGGTGGCCGCTACTTAGTGGTGGATTACGTTATATAAGTCCTATAGAGTTAATAGGTTCCTATAAGGGCTTAGTAAAAGTTCTCTATTTTATAAGGCATATATATTAACATTTCTTTTTATTATACTTAATGTCGTTAATTCTTTTTGTTTGTACTAACTTAATAGTATAAGTGAGTCATATCCCGGGGCACGAAATACGTATAGTATTGTATGCTCTTTAGGATGGTGGTAACTATCAATTATATAAAGCAGACTACGTGGTCTATATACTAATGCGCCTCCCCCCTAATTAGTTAGTGCTTTATAAGTGCACCAGACGTATAAGCGAGTGGTTGGTACACTGAACGCGTAAACGCGTACCTGGCGTACTGAACGCGTAAGCACGCGGTTGGTACGACAGGTGCTGTAATTATACACTGGCGGTACTTGGAAAATGAAACCACTTATATATAGCCTCTATAATTGCCTTAATAGAACCATAAAACACATAAGAAAATACATAGGAAATCCCTCCTAAGGTGCCTTCTGGGTTGCCTTCTAAACGGTACTCTAAGCTAACCGTAAGTCCTGCTTACGGTCCATAAAATGAACTATACGGCCTTTTAACGGGCCGTAAATGAACCATAAATGCTCCGTTAGTCTCGCTCTACCTATTCTACAACTTTTAGGTTAAGCTTATTTGTGTTAATTAGGGTTTTAAAAGCTTAACACGGCTTTGCCTTAGTTATAGCGTCTACTAGGTTATCTCTGCTGCTGATCCATTTAACCTCCGTAATTTCACGTCGTTCGTAGGCCTAATGTAAGTACATTAGGTCGACTATACGCCTCTTCTTTTATATTGTACCTAGTTTAACTAGGCAGTCGTAGAGGGACTTTAAATCGGTGTATAAGACTAGGGGTAGCTGCTCTAATTATAGGATCTTCTAAATCGTTGATTTGATTACGGCTGCTATATTAAAGCTATAGGCTAGTATATATAGTTTAGAAGCTAGTACACTACGGGTTACTCGTTTACATTTAATTAAAGACTAATATAGTATATTTACGTCTTAATTACGGTCTATAAGTATAATTACAAAGCCAATTTATAATAATAGGTCCCTGTTATTGGTAAAGGAGGCGTCCATAAATACCATTACGCTAATAGAATTTAGGTCTAGCGGTATAAAAGTAAGTCCTCTTATCGCATTATTAATTTGCCATTAAATGCGCTTATTAAGCTGCTTAATATTTTCTTTTTACGGATCTACTGCCTAGGCCGCAAAGGATAAGTTATAGGCAGATTTAGGTTGGCAGACTATGGCAATATAGGCGCCTCTTACACGCTATGCAGCATATTAGTCCTTTATATTTACGGTCTTATAGGTCTCTTCGCAGGAACTAGTAAGGTCTGTAGGCTTTATTATAATAAGCTTTAAGTTCTAAGCTTAGCGTTCCTAGGTTAGCTAGATTAAGTTGTCCTTTTATATAATTAAGCCTCCATTAAACTTAATTAGAGTCTACTTAGTTAACTGCTTTTACGGCTTTACTAGAAACTTAGCTTCTTGTAGTTTAGTCTCTTTAGCGTCCATAAATATTAGCGACTTTTACTATATAAACCTATAGAAACTGGGCCTAAGTAGAGATTTTATACCTAATTCTTTATAGGAGCCCTTATAGAGTTAAACCGCTATATATTACTACGTAAGGGCAAATTACCATTAAATTGCCGTTAGATTACGGTAAAGTGCGATTACGTAACCGGAATATCGTTAAGATGTCTAGGAACTTTAACCGGCGGTTAAAGTTATCTAATAAGTTGGATTCTTAAATGCTAAGCCTTATTATATAAAGTTGTTTTAAGCCTTTAATAATACCCCCCTTTCTTCTTTTCTATACCTTAAGTGTCCCTTTTATATATATATAGTAACTATAGCGTTGCCGGAGCTCCGCCTTTATAGGAGGGGGGGTAGTATTATAAAACCCTACCGTAGGGGCCTCTATAGGAGAACCCCGTGCTCTTACATATACCTTATATACAGCTTATATTAGCTACGCGTAGGTATATTACCTCCTTACGCCCTTAACCCTTATAATCGATCGCGTAATGTTTTATAGACTCCTTGAATACATATACTCTATAGCTACTACCCCCGTCCTATAACAACAGCTCTCCTTAGTAGGTAGAAGTTAAAAGACTCTCGCATATTAGGGTCGGCTCCTATCTTAGTTATTATATATCTTTAGTATTTAAATAGGAGTCCTCTTATAAACCAGTACCCTTATTCGCGGTTTTCTAAATTACTAGCCTTAGTAACATTCTAGGAAATTAACGTAAACTACCTATAGTATTCGCGTATACTACTAGGTAGATTATTCCTATACTAGTAATAGAAATATAAGAGGTATTAAAATTAGTTAAACTATGGGATAAGGGGTAACTAAGTTATATAGAGGATTATGTTATAAGTTTAGAACGTAGGATCTATAAGATCTATTAGAGCGTTATATACTTAGATTATTTAATATACTAACGTACTTAAGTATTTCTTAGGCGTAGTATTATGTATTTAAAGGACCATAGTCCCTACCTAGCTAGTTCTCTTCTTTACAGTAAATCTTAGAATGTAATTAGAGTTAATCTATTAGGCAACTACTCCACTAGTTATTATTATGTTATTAACTTCTTATTTACCTATATACCAAGCCCATTAATAAGTCTACCGTAGTATCTCCTATAAGGCTTCATTACACTTACTAATAATTTAGCGTATACGCTTTTTAGTATTATCTTATATTATTAGCATCTTAAAGAAGCTGTCTACTTTATAAACCCAATTATCTAACTACTGGGCGTTAGGTCTATAGCGGAGTTCTAAACTATTAGAGGCCTTAGCTAGTTAATCTATATCCTTTTTCTATTTATAGTGTAGATAACTCTTTAAGTCTTTTATACCTCCTTAAATAAGTATTAAGTAGCTTCTAGGAAGCCCTTAGCCTTAGCTAGGTTATAATTTTTTTTATTTAGCCTAGATTAAGCTCTACTAGATCTAGACCTACCCTTAAAGGTTTCTAATATATTTATTAGTGGCTCCTTCCTATATAGCTTTTAAAAGCCTTATAGCAGCTTCCTAATATCTATCTTAGAGAATATTAGTTTGGGGCTCTTAACTTTCTAACCTTAACCTTAGGGAGGCTCTAGCTATAGAGGTAGTATTAGTACTAATAGCTAGTATAGATTTCCCTATAAGGCTTAAGCCTTAAATAAGTAGTTAGTTTAAATTACCTAAAGGGGTAGGCCCGCTTAGCTTATAAGTAATCTATATACTACTACTATACTAATAATAGGCTAGTAGTCTTCCGGAAGGGTTTTAGTTAGTTCCCTAGTTAGATATATTAATATATTCCTCTAGCATTTCTTAGCTTAGGGGAAGATCTTAGAGTTACCTTTAGCGCTTAATCTTTTAATTAGCCTAGGTAGGGCCAAAGGGGTTTTAGTTACTTTTTAGTAGCGTTATAACCGTTATAAAGGGTATCTACGTTTTCTTTAGCGGTAACTATAGGTATATAAAGTCTTCGAGCTTCTAGAGCATCTAGGTATTAGGGCTTATTTAGCTATCTTATCTAGAGGGTTATATTATTACAATCTCTCGCTATTAGAGGGACCTTTCTACTTTAGCGTGACGGCTTTCTATAAGGTGCCCATAGAGTTTCTATTTAGGTTATCGCGAGATTTTTAAGGGAGGATAGTAGTTATAAATAAAAACAATCTAGTCCTTAAAGCCAACTACCCTTTTAAAAAAAGTAGAAAGGATTTATATATAAGGGGACTTTATAAACAGTGGGCTATAAGGCATAATTATAGGAAAAGAATAGATTAGTAAGAGAGACGAATCCTTAAGAAGGTAAGGCCTTTGGGATTGTAAAGACTATATACTACGGGCACGTGCCTTCAGTACGTAACCGGCGACTATTTAAGGGGCGTTTAGGGGTTGTCCTAAGGGCAACCTAAGGTGTCCGTAATAATATCCCTTATAGTATTGTATATAGTATAATACAATAGATATTTAAAAAAAAATATTAAAAAAAAATACTAAAAAAAAGGAATCGCACCTAGTTTATAGCAAATGCGCGCCTATAATCTCTTAGACACTTTATAGAGGAATTTAGGGTTTATAGGGGGGCTAGGGGGTAGCGCAACGTTCTATTGGCTCAGGAGCTCGCAGGAGTTAGTGCGCGCCGCTAATTGGCTCAGGAGTTCGCACGGGTTGGCAGAGTGGGGCCATGCAACGCCACAAATTTCTCGGAGAAGCGGCTGAGGCACCTGAGATAATATCTTCTCGGGCCACCCAGCCCCTTAGATTCTTCCTCATAGAGCATCAATATCTTTTCCGCCAGCCTAGTCAGTGGTCTGACAGATTATTAACTACGGGCTCTCTATTTGGCTAAAGAGTTTCGTTTATCCATCTGAACAGAATGAGTACAATTGCGATGACATCGTTTATATACGGTGCTATTGGGGAAGACTGGTTGGCTAATTTCAATAGAGAATATCAGGTCCGAGTTCATTCGATGTGGTCGGACTGTTTCCACGAGATCCCGAGCAACTGCTCCGGGACGGCTGGAGCCTTACTACGGAGGCCCAGGCCTTCAGGGTCGATACGACTCGATCGAAACTACACCTCTTGTAGGCAACTGGAACAGTTCAAGCATACCACTTTGGAAAGATGATCGAATCTGGATTAGGTGGCCCATGTTCACCCTGCATATCATACAGGGTCACCTCTCAGCGCCTTTGAACTATGTTCATGCATTACTGATCCTGGTCCCAATTGCTATTGTTGCAGGAGCGCTTAAATGGGGCGATAAGGCCATCTTCTTCTTGAACTTGCTCTCCCTAATGGCACTCAATGGCTTCCTGATATTCGTAATTGAAGAATTCTCCGTTAAGCTCGGCCAAACCTTAGCAGGACTCATACAACCCACTATCGAAGTTGCAGACAATATTGTGGTAAATAGCTTCAGATTTACTTTTCCTACGTTGGGAACGCTAAAATTTTTACAAACTAGATCATTGTCATATCTCTAAAACACGGCGAACTAGATGTTCTTCAGTCATATCTCATAGGGACACTGCTATGCCAACTCCTGCTTATCCTTGGTTGCAGTGCGATTATCGGCGGCTTTCGTCATATGGAGCAGCATCTACATACAGCACCCGCTTCGATATTTTCGTCGGTCACAATTGGAACATCCGTACCATTTCTAGTTGCGAAAGTCCTAAGCATGAAGTCCCAGGGATCTAGTCAAGGTAGCAGCGAGTTACTTGTTACCCTTTCACATAGCACTGCCATCATTCTGATTCTGTTCCGCCTGTTGATGTTATTCTTTGAATTGAAGACTCATGCCTCCATGTTCGACGAGGAGGAGAGAGAAACTGAAGTTGACCAGGAGCAGGAAGAAACGGATGTGCTGGTTTTGGGCCCGTGGTTGTGTTTCTTTGCGATAATTGGTACAATTGCGCTGATGGTCACGTGCGCAAATTATCTCCTCGGAAGCCTAGATGGTGTTGCGGAGCCTAATAAGACAAACAGGCCATTTATAGGGTTTTTCGTCTTACCTCTTATAAGCGAGTTCTCTTCTAACGTTACGTCCTGTATCTTGGCCTGGAAGAACAAGATGGACCTCACTGTCAGCGTCGTAACCTATGCGGGTGCGCAAATGACCGTCTACGTTATTCCTCTTGCCATTCTCATTGCATGGGCAATGAACCAACCGTTGACATACAACTTCAATGGCCTCGATACCACTGCCCTGGTCGTGGGCGTTTTGCTGACGAAATTCTTGTTTGAAGACGGGAAGAGCAATTACTTAGTTGGAGCATTGTGTCTCACCGTGTACGTCTACTACTCGATGTTAACGCCCTTCATTTTATTCATTTTTTATTTACTAATTTCTGATCTAGATATGTTATCCTCGTCCTCACAGTCTATTTATTTCCTACAGCTTGAAATCCTGAGCAGCTATTTATAGTAAAGTGAGTTTTTGCTCAGATTAGGCTTCAAGGGGTTTTTAAAAAGCAGTAAACGGTTCTGCTACCTGCCGCACGTGCTAACTCCGTGTCGAGGCTTCCTGCTACAACTGCCTCTTGAAGCACCCCCGAGGCGAGGGCTATGTATTAGTAGGAATAGGGGGGGAGGGTAGGTAGACATTTATAGTATAGATCTTTTCACGTGATTTCCCAGTTATATATAGCGTATTCTTAGCACTATAAAACTTAATAGATAGCTAAGCCCTTAAATAGATTAATTAAATAATAACTAATACTTTATATTATATCTAGTTATTTTTTTTTAAAAAAATCCTTATAGCCTTTAACTCTTAAATATAAGGTCTCTAAACTCTATTAAAATTAATTGGCTTAAGAAGCCTTATTAATTATAATAAAAATAAAGGAAATAAGAAGTTGAAATGCTAATAATCTATTAATATATTTTAAGCCATTAGTAGTAAAACAATTAAAGTAGTAGTAAATTAAAAGTAAATTAAAAGTATAACATATAAAGTGTAACAAAGCCTTATAGTAGGTACTAAAGTAGATTTATTAATAGGTCGGGTATATAGGTAAATATAATAATAAGATCTAACTATAAAGTAAATAATAGATTATATAAGGGGACTTTATAGATAAGGTGCTATAAGGACACAATTATAGAATAGAATAGATTGGTAAGAGAGACAAATCCTTAAAAAGGTAAGGCCTTTAGAATTATAGAGACTATATACTATAGGCGTGCCTCTAGTATATAACTAGTAACTATTTAAAGGGCGTTTAGGGGTTGTCCTAAGGGCAACCTAAGGTAATTATAATAATATCCCTTATATTACCCCCCCTTTTTTTTTATAGTTAGCCCCTAATCGCTATTACCTTATAATAGAGGGAGATTATAAGGGCTTGTCCCGGAAGGGGTTTAAAGAGATATTAGTATACTACTATATATTATCTATCTAACCCCTACTTTAAACTCCTAAAAAACCTTAATAAGGAAAAAACGTAACTAGAGAAAAGATATAAGGATTGCTAAGAAATCTATTAAATGCCTACTAGGAGCCTACTGGTAACTACCTAGGCTAACCTATAAATTTTTTATACAACTTTATATCTAAGCCTTTATACTAGTTTATAATTAATCGCAAGTATTATAGGCAATTTAGTATTCTTAATATAGTTCTATAGAACTATTTAGTATATAGCTTAATATATAAGGCCTTAGCTTACCATCGTCTTTAACTATTAAGATATAATCTATAATCTATAATTTATAATTGTTTCTTATAATCCTCTACATTACTAACGCGTTATTCTTATATTTGCCCTTAGGCTATAGAATACAGTTAAAGTATTAATTAGTTAATTAAAGAGACTTATCTCCTAAGATTTAATATATATACTTTTAAATCTAGTAGTCCTATGTGTAACGGGACTAGCCCAGTTACAGTAGGAATGTCTTGGTGAAACACTCGATAAATAAATTCCAACGCTTTGACCAAATTCTGCTAAATCAATTAAATTCTACCGAAGTCTGTTAAAGACCGCGTGCGTATATACGCACGCATTAACCACTAAGCCCCTAACTATTTAATTATATAATTCTCTTATTATTCCTTTCTCTTCTTTATATAATGTCTTGTTCTTAACAAGAGCTATATACTCTTAGATTTAGATAAAATTTATATTATTCCTTTAAATCTTCCCTAAAGTCTCTCCGCGCCCTTATATTATGTTATATTAAAACAACTACTATTAAAATAGTAAACGAACTTAAACCTACCGCGTTAACTATAATGCAACAGTCCTTTATAGATACTTTAGCCTAATAGTGAGCGATATTAGAAGCTTAGTATTAGCAATTAATGGGAACAATCTATAAAGAACTCCGTAACCTTAAAGCACTTATATTAAAGACCCTAATAACAATACCTATAAATAAAATTAAAATAACTATATGCGAACCCGGCCCGTTAAATATAAACCCTAAACTAGTAATAATAGCTTAACCTATACTTATAATAAACCCAGTACCTACTATAAAATCTAAAAAGCTCCTTAACTCTCTAATATTTAATAAAATTAAAATAACCTACATCCCTTTATAACTAAGCTCCGTCTTAAACTTTTAATAAACTATAATTAATACCCTACTAAAGCTAGCAAGATTAGCTATAAAATATCTTATTTAAGTAAAGACGCTATATAAACTATAGACCTATTCTTTTATAACGGCACCTTTATTAATTTTAAAATCTTTATCTCTCTACTAAAATTAATATATAATAACGCTAGCCGTAAATATATAGCTATTACTAAACTTAAAAATCTATAATAACGGAACTAAGACTTTACTAGCTTCTTTTTAGAATTTTTAGGCCTTATTAGTAAACTAGATTAAAATAAAGCTGCTAGAGTTACTGCTCTCTATTAAGCTATTTTAGATAAAATTAGAGTATAGTTAGTAGGTAGAGAACTGCTAAAGGACTTACCCGAATTTGCTATAATATATTAATAAATTAATAAGGACCTTTAATATAATAAATAGATTTATTCCCTAAAGCCAACTATACTTTACGTTTAAAACTCTATAAAACTAGTATATATCCTAAAGCGCGACCCGTCTCTAAGACCTAAAAGCCCTATATATAACCCTATAGACCTTAATACCACCTAATCTTATACACCCTTAGGAACTAATAAATAAAGAACTTAAGCCGTAAATAGAGAATACTTTAGATGTGGTAAAAAGGGATATATTTAAAGAAATTATTAAACTTACCCTTTTAAAAAGGTTTAACGTAGTTCCTCTTAGTCCTTAAATTGTACTTATTTTATAAATTATACTTAGTTACTATAAAGCGTTTTACCTTTAGTTAATTCGGAAAACGAATTATTCTAGGGCTAAGTTACGCCTTAGGATAAGAAGTAGAAGAGTATAAGTATTTAGGCTTTTCTAGCGCTAATATATAATATAACTCCCTTAATATACTTAATAAAATTTAAATACTTAAAAAATAAAAGAAAGTATAAATTCTTATAGATAGCAGAGCTACTAATATAGGCTTTATTAATATAAACTACGCAAAAACTTAACGCTTAAATTTAAAACAAATTTAATAAGCCCTAAGGCCTACGAGGCTTTAATAGTAAGCCTTTAATATACGGTAAACTAACATATTACGCTCTTATAAAAATGCGAATAGGTAAATACCTTAAATATATTTCCCTATTTATAATACCTATAAAGTATTATAAGGTAATACTAAGATATAGATAGCTAAAACAATATAACCCTTTAATTAGCTAGGTTAAAGAAATACTAAAATTCCGTATAACTTACTACTAAAGTTATTACTTAAAATACTACTTACTCTATAAATATACACACAACTATTTAAATTTAATATAATATAAATTACCCTTACTATAAACCTTAAACTAATATAATAAAGTTATAACTACCGATTGCGGTAAATAATGCGAAGATAATATATTAAGACCCCTTAAAATTTATATAGTATAAACTATACCCTTTTATTTATTAGTAAGAAATTAAGATTATAAGATCTTTACTATAACACTAGAAGATATTAAGAAGGCGTTAAAACTAAAGTAATATATTAATCCCCAACCTTTTATACCTAAAGAATATTATAATCTAATTAATACGTTTAAAAAACGATTTATAGACTAACTACCCCTATATTAAGACGAGTATAATTTTAAAATAGAACTTAAACCTAGCATAATACTAAAGTTCGGCCTATTATACGGTATATTATAAGAAGAGCTGCTTATAATATAACAATACCTTAAAGAGCACCTAGAGAAAGGATTTATTCGCCCTAGTTAATTACCATTTACCTTACCTATACTATTCGTTAAAAAACCTAAAGGAGGCTTAAGGTTCTATATTAATTATTAAGCCCTAAATAAAATTATAATTTAAAACTAATATCCGATTTCTCTGCTTTAAAAAACACTTAACTACTTAGTAAAAGCATAATACTTTACAAAGCTCGACATAGTTACTACTTTTAATTAAATCCGTGTTCGCGAAGGAGATAAAAAGTATATAGCTTTCCGTATATAGTAGGGACTTTTTAAATACCTAGTAATACCGTTCGGTGTAAAGAATAGTCTTAGTATATTTTAGTAATATGTTAATAATACGCTTCGCAAATTCCTTAATATATTTAGGTCAACGATAATTATACACCCCCTAAATAATACGCGT
>Ga0307515_10008430_pt1 | contig 20094 bp, 3 predicted proteins | sample 17_EM_MG_FD_194513 | JGI IMG/M metagenome (GOLD analysis project Ga0307515, IMG submission 194513) | Populus trichocarpa ectomycorrhiza microbial communities from riparian zone in the Pacific Northwest, United States - 17_EM | ecosystem: Host-associated > Plants > Roots > Unclassified | place... | reverse complement strand
GCCTATACTAGATACTCTATTTATAACTACCTTATAAGGTAGAACACTACCTAGACGACTTTATCTTTATCCTTACCAACCTAAACGACTTAGCGGCTATTACTTAGACCTATATCTCTATTACTAACTCCTTAGGTATCCCTTAAAATAACTCTAAAGATATAGCAGGAACTATTATTAAGGTCCTAGGATATACTATTAATACCATATAAATATAAACTCGATTATTACCATAGAAACAATTACGCGCTATTAAGGAGGTCACTACCGCACTCTATTACGGCTTATTATCGTTCCTTTAAGCCTAGCAGCTTATAGGCTACCTCGCATAGTATACCTACGTAATTAGGCTTAGTCGATCTTACTCCAGATCCTTTTAAATTTTTATTACTATTTAGCTAAAGACTCTGGTAAATAAGCACAAACCTAGGCGATTTAGCACTAAGTTACGAAGTAACTTATATATCTAGCTTAACCTACTTACTATAAGTAATAGGGTATTATTCTTTAACGACGTTAAGCGTGCCTATATTTATCTCTTTACTAACGCCTCTACCCGGTTTAGGTTTAGCGGCTTTTACTTCTTTAAGGAACTTAAATATAAAGATAACTAGTAGTAGTACACCGCTAACCTCCCCTAATCTTAGGTGTTTAGTATATTACCTAAGCCTAGTTAATAAGTAAACTATATTAATCTAAAGGAGATATATGCTATTACTTACGCATTTAATCTATAGTCTACTAACTAGCAGTATAGCGCGCTATTTATTTATACTAATAGCATAGTGGTTTACTATAGCATTAAGAAGACCGTTATCCGTGGTGTAGTAAATAAATTACTCCGTAAGATCTTACTAGCTGCTATAGCTTACGATATTACACTATCCGCGAAGTAGATCCTAGGTAATTTAAATAGCTTAGCTAATATACTATCTTAATTCCAGGCCGCGGCTATCTATTAGTTCTGCCTATACTAGGCCCTTAATTTACTACTACTAAAGCTAATAAGTTTTTAACTAGGTGCCGTAAACCTAATAGACTACTTATAACCGCCTATAAACTTTAAGGATAATGTTAACACGCTATCCAACCTCTACGCGCTCCTTCTCTAGCACGGCCTTATGCTAGCGACCCGTAGAAACTACTTCTTAGCAGTTAACAGCTAGGAGTTATACTATGCACTTAAAGGAGTCTCTTCCTACCTAGTTAAGCCGCATAAACTAGGCGAATAGATTACCCACTACGCGTTTAGTACCTCCTAGCCATAAATAGGCAGGCTTAAGGCTAAAACCTTACAAGCCTACGTCTTTATAATTTACTCGCGTCATATAGACTACAGTATCTTAATTACGGTATTTAAGGATCCTATAGTTTACCAATTACTTACTAGAGCAGCCGCTATCTCTCCCTTAGTAAAGAAGGATAAGCAGCCTATTACTAGGGATATTTTAGCCAAGGTAGTAACATACGGCCTATTACTACTAGATATTAATACTAATGCCATATTTACCCTTATATTTACTAGATTTCTATAAATAGGTAAGATTACGTATACTATAGCGGATCTTAAGAACTAAACGACTTTCCTAGCGAAAAAGGCTACCTAACGCGATATTACCTTTACGCCTAGTAGGATAACATTCCACCTTAAATAGAGTAAAGCCGATAAGCAACACTAGGGCGTTAATATTGCCATTATAGTAGTAGGCGGCCTATTATGCCTAGTTACTGCTATAATAAAACTGTTTAATAGGGACCCCTAACCCCTTAACTCCCCCTTATTTAGTTTTAATAGAAAACCCTTTACCTCTCTAGGGGTTCGTAAGATCCTTTCCTCCCACCTAGTAGCCGCTAGAATTAACCTAAGTAGCTACTTAAACCACTTCTTCTACTAGGGCGCTGCCTAGTTTCGTCAGGAAAACGGGAGAGTGGTTAGGGCTAGCCAGGGGCTAGCCCAGGGCTGGCCCGGGGTCATTTTAGCTGGATCCGCTAATCTGCTTATATACACTTCTTTACGCTAGCCTAGGGCCACTTTAGCAACCTTATATCTTAAAATTATAATATTTCCTATAACTATAATAGTTGCAATATTTCCCACGACTGTAATATTTATAATATTTCCCGTAACTGTAATAGTTGCAATATTTCCTACGACTGCAATAGTTGCAATATTTCCCACGACTGCAATATTTATAATATTTCCCGCGACTGCAATAGTCGCAATATTTCCTACGACTGCAATAGTTGCAATATTTCCCACAACTGCAATATTTATAATATTTCCCGCGACTATAATGGTCGCAATATTTCCTACAACTGCAATAGTTACAATATTTCCCATAACTGTAATAGTTATAATATTTCCCATAACTGCAATATTTATAATATTTCCCGCGACTGTAATAGTTGCAATATTTCCCGTAACTGCAATGGTTATAATATTTCCCGCGACTGTAATAGTCGCAATATTTCCTACGACTGCAATAGTTACAATATTTCCTATAACTGCAATAAGTGTAATATTTTCTATAACTGCAATAGTTGTAATATTTATAATGTTTCCTATAATTGCACTAGTCGCAATATTTCCTATAGCTATAATAGTCGCAATATTTCTTATAACTATAATAGTTATAATATTTCCTACGACTATAATAGTTATAATATTTCCCATAACTATAATAGTCGTAATATTTTCTATAACTGCAATAATCGTAATATTTTTTATAACCGTAATAATTATAATATTTTAGAAAGTGAAATATTATCTATATACCTTAAAGGAAGTAACTATACATCTAGGTTATTATCTTTAGGCAATCCTAGCCTTATTTTAATATTGCTATTTCCCTTTTATTACATAAACTCTAAAAATATATTAAATCTACTATTATCTAGTAGCTTTTCCCTCGTTCTAAGAGTATATTAAAAAAATCTTCTTCTTTAATATCTAGTAAGTTTTATAGTCTATCTAATGTTATTATATATAGTATATCGAGTATATACGGTTTATTATCCAAGTTATAGTGCTAAGCAACCCTAAAGTAAGAAGCCTTATAGTTTTAAATAGGCGGGCTGTCTATAGTTATCAGCGGTAAAGAGACTAGGGTTAAGCGTAAAGTGCCCTAGTTAAGTTATTAATATAATAATTAGAAATGCGCTTTTACTTACTCTTTAATCTAAAACCAAATCTTTATTTCTTACTAGCATTACCTTATCTATATAAGTAAAAGAGGAAAAACTAATAGGCCCTAAGTTATTGTTGCTAAAGATAGGAAAGCCATCTATTACTAAGAACTTAAACTCGTGCTAGGTTATATATAGCTTAAGCTTATCTAGATTATTAGTATTATCTATATATAGATTATATACTGTATATATATTTTTAACTAGGTTACTAATCTTATATATCTGCTTCTAAATAAGACCAGTTATTACCTATAGTAGTTTAACTTTTCTGTTAGAAGCTTACGCGTCCTATATCTTTTAGATTTAATAGTACGTTGCTTTATAAATTAATATCTTATAATATATAGGTAGATTAGAGTATTACTTATACTATTTAGTTCTTCTATTATATCTACTTTAACTATTTACCATAACCTCCCTTTTTATATTTAGTGAGTGCATATTAAATATAAGTAGTAATTAGTATAACAGTGTAAGCTAAAAGTAGGTAAAAATACTTAGATGTCTGGGGGTGCAAAGCTAGGCCTTTTAAGTTTAGGTTAAAAAAGTATTAAATAATATACTTAATAATTACGGGTGCTACGAATCGTTGTTTCCCCTTCTATTATTAGTAGGTAAACTCTAGGAGTATATAGTAGGGCTTATAAGCTTTAGATATGCGCATATAAATATATTATCTTTAAGTAGTTAAAAGACTAGAGCTTAGGTATCTAGTGTATTAAGGAACGGATAATATATATATACAACTATATAAATATTACTCAGAATATATAATCTAAAGTCGCCAATATAGTTAAATAACTATAGTTTTGCGATATATACTGTGTTAGCAGTACTTTAAATATTGCTAGTAGAAGGTATAGATTTTAGAGACTTGCCCTATAAGCTTCTTTTAGTTTAGGTAAAGGCCGAATATTATTAAATATACGCCCCTAATTGTTAAAACTAGCCTTTCACCAAGCATTAATAATTAGTGCGTTAACGCCCAACTTCTATCTTTCTGGCCATAGAGAGAGTCTATAGGAAGGATTAAAGTGGCCTATTATAACTATAGCCTATATAAGTAGCCTAGCGTAGGCTAGTATAGGTGCGTATACGGGTGTAGAATTAAACTTAGCCCGCCATTATACTCCCTACTAGAGTAGTTCTAGTTTATATCTTAATTATTTTATACTATTAGTACTTCCGTCCTTAGTAGTGCTTAGTTAATAATAGCATTTATTAGGCAATATATTACAATAACCCTATATATATAGGTAAATAGTTAATTTATATGCTAGGTATATAGGCCTTACTATTTTCTAAACTAATGACTTAAAATAGGTGGCAGATTTAAGCTTATATTAAGTTATATTAGTCCTATAGCAATAAGTATCTTAAGGGCAATAGGGGTGCAGCAGAATTTCATTACTATTGGATTCGTCCTTAAATATGCGTAAGTCTTACTAAAACTATAGGCTCTACCTTATTAGTTATATGCCACTGCTATAAAGCGGATATAAGTCGTACCTAGCTGCTGGACGCTGCAATAACCTATATATTAGATAATTTAGCTATAGTAGAGAATAGTATTGGTTTAATATATTAGTATTATTATTTGTTCATTGCTTAACGTCTAATACGGATCCTACGTGGCCCACGCAGACTACTCCGTCATAGGGGGGAAAACTTATATATTTACAGGAAGAAAACCCCTATAGTTAGGGGAGGAAAAACCCTAAATTACCATATTTGCACGTAGCAGCAACCCTATAGGCCTACAGCTACGTCCTTCTCCTTAGATGTTTTAAACTCCTTAGGAACTACTGCTTCCTTCTCTAGCTTATCTAAAGCTAGGGTTTACTACGTCCCAGCTAGGTCTTGCCAATTAATCGCTATATGCTTATTATCTTTTCCTATATCTTAACCGTCCCCTATATACTATCTCTTATTAACTATTGCTATATACACCTTACCTCCCCCCCCTAGAGCTATTAAAGGCGTAAGAGGGATTTATTCGTAACTACCGTAATCTAACCGCGGGATATATTGTATTATATTAGGTATCTTTTATACCTAGGCCCCAGCTAGGCCCTTTCTAAGGGTCACTACTCCGTTAAAAGGAGATAAGGAAAACTATAGGTCGTAATCTAGGCTACTAGGTATCTAATAGTTAACGATAAGTAACTATATGCTCCGCGGGCGATCGCCCTAGGGGTTAAGAGGGGCCGTATATTTGCTCGTTTGTTCGCTTATTTACGTTACCTCGTCCATTAATATAAGGTCGTTAATACTTTCAATTAGGGGTCGGGGGACGTTAGTATTCTATCTCGTATCCGTAAGAATTATATAGGGTTAAATAAAAGCGTAGCAGGTCTACTATAAAGGGGGTTACCGTTAGTAGTGGTTTTTGAGATCTCACTATCCCATATAAAAACTTTTCACTACCCCCCATAACATTTTAACCTCTACTACGACCTCCTACCCGCAGCTATGCGACGTCTCTACGTTAGCTCTGCTGAGTCCAAAGACTAGTAGGTTTGTAGGCCTCACCACGTACAGGTGCAGAGTCCGATTTCGAGGACCATATATTAGTATTAAAGATGTATTTAATAGCCCATAAAAAGAGTACTAATGTAGACTATTAATAAGAGAGAGGAGAAAAGTGAAAATTGTAAAGGGGCTCTTTAATTTTAAGCCCTACTTACTTAGGTTAAGCCATTTAGTATATCTAGCTAAGCTAGCACAATATATATAACCGTGCATATATTAACACTATATTGGAAATATTAGGTATATAAAATGTAGTATAGTGCGCGAGATGGTTAGTATAATATAAATATAATATTAGGCCCTTGGTTTTTTCTTTCTTAAGCTAGACAAAGGTCTCCTATTTCTACTTTAATTTATTGCTTGCCAATTCTACTTTATATATAGAAACCGTTGGTTTAAGTGTACTACTAATTTCCTATATAGATGCCCTTAAACCCTTAGGCCTAGAATAATTCCTCTCTAACTCTAGTTGTGTTTTAGGTAGCGTTAATAATAAGTTACTTATAACGGCTTATAGTGTAATAGTTTTGATATATGCAGGTATAGTGGCTAGGTGTAGTATACCTATTTAAATGCGTTAGAATATTTCTAATATTGCTAAAATTACTTATATAATTTATCTTACCTTAGTCTTTATATTTTACTATAAAATAAAAATAATTAAGTCCTTTAGTATACATTTCATCTATAGCAGCCCTCTAGGTTCGTTTGGTAAGAACTTCTATTTCCCTTCCTTAGCTATTATAATAGAAAATTCTATATTTTATAGGATTAAAGCCAATATCTTCTAAGAGTACGCTAGTAAATAAACCAAAGTCTAGATTAGTTAACGTAATTTTATTATCTAGTATACTACCGGCCATAAAGTATCTATAACTATACAGCATTTCCCAGCTATCTCCTTTATAAACTATTTTAGTTTACACCGTCCTAAATATAAGGCTATTCCGAGTAACCAACTCTAGGTCTTCTTTGCTTAGTTAGCGTGTATTAGTTAATTTAAGACGATACGCAACAGACTTAATTTATGCTGGGGTTATTGCTCTATCTAATACTTAACGCTTCTAATTATTATTATATTTTTAGGTAATTGCGGATAGATACTTACTCTGCTAAGGTTCTGGTATGTCTGTAAAAATAGTAAGAAATGTTTTAATTATATTGTGAAATACCTAATTAAGTCTTAACCGGTTCCTAATCTTATTTAGTTATAAACTAAGCATTTAAATATCTATAAGTCCCTGTTCTATAGTGGAATAAATGTCGCTATATAATATTTTATTGATTTTTAGGTCTAGGTAGATAAACTTTACTAACCAGTTCTTTATTACATGGGCCTTATATACTAAAGAAAGCGATATAGGTTTGGATTGTTGTTCCATTTGCGCGTAAATGCCTAGTATAGTGCTGTTGATTATCGTTAGGTAGTTTATAGTAGTTATTATAATTAAGCAGGGGTTAGTGTAAAGGAAAAGGAGTTATATAGCGGCTAAACCTAAATAGGTATATCTACCGATTATTTATAATATTTGCAATATATTATATTAGCAAATATTATATTTATTACCTCTCTTATAATATTTATATATATGCAATAACCGTAATATCTTTATTATATATACTTAGAGCTAGGTATTATAAAATATATTATAATTAGTATACTATAGAGGCAGTGCCTGCTTAGCTAGTAGTATTAATTAAGCTAGTTAAGTATATAGAAAAAACCGTTTATACCCTACTATATAACCTTACTAGTGGAACCCGGTTCTAATATATATTAAGCAATCTTAAGTAGTAAAGCACTAAAAAGGCGCTTCTTTTTAATACAATACTTTAGCGCTCTAGAGAAAGCGCCTAGTATAAAGATCTTATGTTTTTTAGCCTACTGCTAAATATATACCTCTATATTAACCTTACTAGATACAGCCCTAATATCTATAACTTTATCTTTTAGCTGTCTAATCCTATAGGCACGTTTAAATGCCTAAGCTTTAACTACGGGTAGCGGCTGTAGCTTAAATATAAACACTTTGCTTGCTCTGATTAGAGTATATACTTTGAATATTAGGCTAGTAGTTAATATAAGGAATCTTAGAGTGGGGTTATTTTTAAATTCTTTAATAATTGTCTCCCTTTCTTCTATCTTAAGCCTACCGCTAACTAACTTATAGCTACCTAGTCCGTACCTATTAAGAAGATACTAATCCAGCATTAGAATATAAAAACATTGCTTTAAGAATAAATAAGACGTACCAGATAAATAATAAAGGTGGCTACTAGGAATGCTATAAAGACGACTAACTTCTTAGGATAACCTTTATAGTTAGTCCCTAGCTAAATAAAAACTATCTTTAAGGCATCTATTTTTAGACTTAAAGCCATAATAGAAGACAGTTTTTGCTTAAATATAGACTAATTAGGGTTCTTGTAATAGTCAAGCGTATAGCCCTTTTTTTATTACCTTCTAAAAATAAGCTAGTAAAAGGCACATTAAAGTCTTCGCCCTTATTTTTCCAGAGTTATAGCTCTAGGAAGTTTATAAAGATTTAAAGCTTATAGGCAAATGCAGAGCTAGACTAGTGTGGTTTTGTAGGTTTTTAATTAGCGTTTAATTCTTTCCGCTTTTACTTAACCAATTTCTTCTTATATACTGCATTAATCTCTTTCTTTAGTTTATCTATGGCCCTATTTAATTGCTTTAAGACCTTAGGTATATACTTAACGCGAATATTCTAGTTTACTCTTCGTACGTTAATTTTAATTAATAGTTTATTATTAAACTATTGTATATTTATAGAGCGCCCGATTACAAATTGCGAAATAACGTTATGAAAACCATTAATAATGGCCCCTATTTCTTTCTTAGCCTCCTTTAATAGCTTAGCTTTTATTTAAACCATTTTATTTATTTTTGCCTATAGCGTATAGATATTAGGACTAAGTAATAGTTTACAATTAGGCTTTTCTACCTATTCTTCCTCCCGCCCTATTACTAAGGTTTATAGAAATATAGCGAGATTACTAAAGCTAATGCCTGCTAGGGTGCCCGAATATCCCTAGAGATAGATATTATTTAGTAAAGCCTAAATCGCGAGCTCTCTAGTTATAGTCTATAACTAAGTTTAGCTATTCTTAATAGTATAAAACTTATTAAGAAATACATAGAGCTATACTACTATATTTAATTAATAGCGTGTTCTAGGTAGAAACTCGCCTAGAGAGTATAGGAATTATTATTTCTAACATCTAATAGTTATAGCGACAATAAAGTGGGATAAGTTAGTGGGAGGATTATATAATATATCGTTCGGGTTATCTAAATTAGGCTCCTTATAGCTAAGAAGGAATTTAGGGTTATTTTTCCAGCACTCCTAGGCCGTTTCTATATAGTCGCTATATATGATTTAAAACTAAATATCCGCGGTGCCCTTATTCTTACCTATATTCTCGCGTATTATAGCTAAGTAATTTTTACTAAACACTAACTTAATGTTCTTTTTCCATGCTAATAGAGCTTTAGGTGGTGCTATTACAAGTATTAGGCTATTAAGTCTTTTAAATACGGAGTACGGATTCTCGTTAATATATATACACTAAATTGGCAGGCTACCCTATAAGGGGCATTATATATTCTTAGCTTCCCTAGCAAAACAAGTAAGATATAATCTATCTTTTTTTGCTTAGGAATCCTAAATAGCCTGTTAATTAATGATAATTAATCTGTTTAATAGATGGACAAGAATTATGGTAACCGTCTTGCCTAAGCCTATCTAGTCCGCGCATACTCCGCTATTAATGTCATATTTTTTGTTTATAGTTTAGTAATAGGCGGCAATTAGTTAACATTTTTTCGCTCTAAAGGATTTTATAACTGGCTATAGCGGCAATAAAAGGCTATCTGCGTTAAGGTTGGCGTTAGGATTAAGACGGAGGCATCTATATGCCTTTAACTATAGAGTTTTATTAATACGTTTGTAATTCTTCTTTATTGCCTAATTAAAACCAGAATTTAAACTAAAAAAAATTAGTTTTCTATTAAGGGAATATCCGTATTAGATATATTAGAGATATATACACGTATATGCGTCCAAAAAATATAGCATTAAGATTATTCCCTTCCTTATTGTCCGCATAGTCCTTAAAGTTATTTTTAGCCTTATTACCTATATTAGGGAGGGGATCGTTATTACCTTTATTATTACTACTATTATTAAATAACATCTCTATTACGTTTATTATATTTATTCCGTTTTTTTCAACCTATATAATCTTCTCGATTTTATAGTGTTCTATAGTATCCGCCGACGCTAGTAGTAGAGGTGGTTAACTATTAAAAGTATCCGCATTGCCCTTCTTAAAGGTTCCGCCTATTATAGTATCCTTTCCGCTAACGGTAGTAGTCTTAGCAACACTAGGTATAGGATAGTTGCTATTATTAGGAATACTAGTATAGATTAATAGTAAGTTGGTTAGGGTGGCGTTATTACTAGAACTAGCGGATTTTCTAGTAACGGCTAGTTTCCGAATATTGGTCTAAGGTATTATTAACGTAGAAGTTACGCTGTTTAGGTTTAAAAATAGGTCTAATATAGTCCATCTATCTAATTAGGATGTAGCTAGATTTTAATATTAGTAATATACTATAAGAGCCGCAATACTTATAATATAAAGCACTTATATAGAGGTTAGACCTCTAGCTTTAGCATCTATAAGCTAAAGTTTATAGTATTGCTAATTGCAGTAGCTAACTCTTCTTTATTCCCGATAGGGCTAAAGCTATCCTATAAATACTTAGTATTAAAGTTAACGGGATAAAACGCGCTACTAAATGCGGTGGCTTTTAATATAAGCTTATTCTAAGATAAACTATCCAGCGTCTAATTAGTGGACTTATAAAATTTATCTTTTATAATAGCTTAGAGACAAAACTAAATAACGGTAGTATTAGAACTGCGAGATATATATACGGTGCACACTAATAGGGTTACTTTACTCTTAATATAGTGTGATAAGATCCCGGCATAAGGGTTAGCTTTAGGTATTTCCGGTTTTACTTAATAATACCTCTTATAACCTTTCTAGATTTTATTTAAGTATAGAGGAATTAAGTTAGAGTTATCTTTTATATCTATTAATGAAGTTAGCTTCTTTTAACTTAGTAGTTCTAATTTTACTCTTAATTTATTTGACTTTATCCTTATAATAAGTGCCGAGTAGCTCCTCCCTATAAACGTTTAACTGGGATACCGCTTAAAGGCGTTAATCTTAGTAAGTGTAATTGCTTTTATATTGCTACGGATCTTAGTCTAGCGGTATTATTTGGCCTTAAAATATCTATATTCCTTAAGTATCTTTTAAAGTTAGGCCTTAGCCGTAAGCAGCCCGAGCGCGTTAATTGCTAAACTTTAACGGACTATTACGTCCGATAGCTAGATAGCAGCTAAGGCGTACTAGACAAAATGTGGGTATAAGGGTTTATTATTAACGACGGGCTATAATTCGGGACCTATAATAGCGGGTTAGTATAAATAGCAAAAGGATAGACTAGCTTAGCTTTAATGGCCTGCGTAGTTTAACTTACTAAGCTTGCTTTCCTAAGAAGTTATTATAAAGAGCCTCCTCTTAATAATATCTAGCGTAAGAAGATGTCTATACTAGGATAAAAAAGGTAAGATGGTAAACTTATAATGGAAGATATAAGGTAAAAAAGGTCTGCTAACTATATAGGTAAATAACTAACAACCGAGATTACATTAGTAAGGTAAATTAATTTAAGAATTAAACTAAAATAAAATAAATGGTTATTGCGCGCAATATTGGCAATATTAAGCTAGGTATAACAGATTAAATAAAAATAATCTAGTGATGTGCCTTAGATTAGGGATTCTAGGGAAGTAAAACCTGTTAGTGCTAGGTGTAGCTAGGATGCAAGAAGGTAATAAGTTAAGCTTGCAATTATTATAGATATAAGATGCCTTAAGTGTGCAACGCAGTACGTTAATATTTATAATATTGCAAAATATATTAATATAATAGTCTAGTAGTGTGCCCTAGGTTAGGGATTAGGGGAACTAGAACTTAGGTAGTGCTGCTAAAAGGCAGTATATAATTACAGCACCTATCGTACTAACCGCGTGCCTACGCGTTCGGTACGCCAGGTACGCGTTTACGCGTTCGGTGTACCAGCCACTCGCTTACGTGTTTGGTGCACTTATAAAGCACTAACTAATTAGGGGGAAGACGTATTAGTATATAGACCACGTAGTCTGCTTTAATACAATTAACAGTCACCACCGTCTAAATGAGTATATGATACTATACGTATTTCGTGCCCCTAGACACGACTTACTTATACTATTAAATTGGTACCAATACTGATTAGTAAGCGCGCACAGATTAGGAGATACGCACTTGCTTAGAAGACGTTTACACTCTACCTTGTAAGCCCCTATTTTAGTTAAAGAGAATTAAAGTACTCTAGATTTGGAAGACGTCTGACGCTCTACCTTACCTAGAATTACCTTAAATCTACCCTGGTTTTGGAAGACGTTTACGCTCCACCTTAATCAGAGATATTGACCACTGTACTAGTAGTCAACGCGACTACGTTAAGAACGCGATCACTAAGAACGCGACCACATTAAGAACGCGATCACTAAGAACGCGACTACCTCGAACCCCGACCCTTACCACACCCTCTTTTAATACCTCCGACGTCTTTTAGACCCCTTACGGAGACCCTTTACCCTTCTACAAACCGTTACGGACTCGTTAATTACCTTTACGGACCGTTACGGAGACCTCCTACCCCTCTACGGACTACTACGGACCTGTTAAGACCCCTTACGGACACCCTTACCCTCCTATGAACCACTACGGACCCGCTAACCGCCTTTACGGACCACTATAAGACCTCTCCTATTTACTACGTACTACACTATATAATATAGTATGGCAGACCTAAGAAAGCAAGTTAATAAAGGTTAGGAAAAGTAGAGGTAGGGAGTCGACCTTACGTCTATACCTGACGTTAACAACTATATTAAATTTAAAGTTCTTAAATACGAATATTTTAAGCTTATAAACGTCGACCTATAGGAGCAATACTAGGAAGACTTCGCGGACTTTACGGAAGCTATCTTTAAAGTATATAACCCTACTACTATCCGTAACCTACGGACCCTCTTATATAACTAAGGTGTATGGGTTAAAAGAAATAAACGAGTTACTATTGTATAGTCCTTATATAACACAATATAAAAAAAGGACTAAACGGAATAGACTAAAGAGGAAATCCTAGACCAGTTCTAAGAAACTAAGGAACTCTTTACTTCTTCCAAACTTAATATAATCGCTAGCCTTATACCTAACCCACTTAACTAAACTCGTCCTATAAACCTAAGCAGTTTTGGAATTGACCTTATAGGCTAAAGCATACCTAGTACCTAAGTTACGGACCGTAATACCCCCGTAAACCAAAATACGGACTAAAACCCTTCCGTTAATAAAGCTATAGATCCGCAACCTGCCTAAGTTATAGATCCGTAAGCTATATATCCATAAACTATATATCCGTAAGCTATATATCCGCAAGCTATAGATTTATAAGTTATAGATCCGTAACGCACCTAAGCGAAGACCTACGGTAAGGAACTAGCTAACCTAGCTAAACTCTATACTGACAAATCTAAGTACAGTAGTAAAAACGACAATTTTAACTTTAAACTGACTATCTTTACAGACCTTTGCCAAAAGATTGACATTCCTAAACAAGAGTTCAGCTAAGCCTACTCTACTATGCTACGCGGCCTAGTACTTAACTACTACTATACTAACCTTAAGAGTAAACCCCTTGGTATTCCCTTTAATAAGCTATGCAAAGCTACCCGTAACTACTTTAAAGGACCGGAATATAGGTGTAATATCTTTACCTAATAAAATATAACCAAGCTACGGACCATAATTGATAAGAATACTAAAAAATCGACTATAGAGTGCCTGTAAATTCTTATTAAAGACCTCCGGCACCTATAGCACGGCCTTAACGCTAAGCTTTAAATAGATAACTTCCTGTATAACAAACTAATTACAGCCTACTAGGAAGTAGAGCCCTACAAGTACGCCTATTACAAGCCTACAGACACTTTAGCTGGCCTTATTAATGATTTACGCTCCTCTATTATAATATATAAAGTCTTAAACCCACTAGGTAGTACTTAAGCCTTTATTACGGATATTTAATATCCGTAAACAGACTTAGACGTCTACTTTACGGACTACCGCTACCGCTAGCAGTACCTATATTAACCAGGCCCTACCCGCAACCCCTATAATAACCCCTGTACGAAAATATACCCCTATAAACGAACTAGCCAGAAGTGCTTTATATGCGGTAAGGAAGGATATTAGTCTATAAGGTATACCTAGAAAGAACGTAATAAGTCTAAAAAGAGACTTAATAGCTATATTAGCTAGTTTATTTTAGAATACAAAGGAGAGGAAGTAGAAGAGCCCCCTAATAAGTTAATAGAAGCCCTTATAATTAACTTTAACTTAGACGCTTAGGAATAAGAGACCTTAGAGATATTCCTAACTACTTTTGGACCTTTTACGGACAGCTAAGCCTTTAATATTACGACTATATTAGCCGACCGTTCCTTTATACACTTAGTTACGCCTAAAAACTATTCTGTAAGTACCCCCGTTATAGACGTTATAGATTACAAGTAGGACCTATTTGCATATATTACTATAGAACGCTACACCCCTAAAGAATTCTACGGCGTTATAATTGATATAGGTGCCTCTAAGAAGTCTACTATAGGTTACGGATAATACCTTATATATAAGACCACCGTAAATGATAATACGGATATTAATACTATGCAAACTGGGGCCGTAAACGTCTAATTTAGCATTGACTTAACCGCATTAATTGGATTAGTCAAAGTTAAGACCTTAATTAGCCTAGTTGACTTCTATATAGTAAAAGCGGACACCCCTTTCCTACTCTGCCTTACGGACATAAATAGACTATAGGTTTATTACAATAATGTTACGGATACCCTAATTGGCCCTATAACTGCCCTAGAAAGTAAGTATATTACCCTACTAATTACACGACGATTCGGACACCCGTTTCTTATATAGGGAGAAACTTTATAGACCTATATTTAGGAATCTTTTGACTATAACCCGTGCTACCTTACCAGTACTAAGATCTACCGCCTATACCGCCGTTTTGGTTACCTATTAGCTAAAAAGCTATATAGAGTCCTTAAACGCTCTGGACACGACAATGTTAATAAAAAGGTAATCGACCACCTAACTAAATACTGCTCCTTTTACTAGAAATACGGACGTTCCCTAGGCCGATTTAAGTTCACCCTTTATAAGGACCTTAACTTTAACCACTTAGTATACGTAGATATTATGTATATTAACGGCAGTCCAGTATTATATATAATTGATAAGGCAACCCGCTACTAAGCCGCCCGTTAGTTGCAAAATATATCCACAAAATATACTTAGGATATTTTACGGACCTGCTAGATCGATATATATATTAGACCTCTGTAGTATATTACCCACAACGCTAGTAGGAACTTTATTAGCAAGAAATTCCAGCAGTATACTACGGCCATAGCTATATTAATAAAAGCTGTCCTAGTTAAGGCATATTGGTCCGTTAGGCTTGTTAAGTAAGCTTACCCAGCCTTATAGAGAGCTTACTAGATTATTATAGACAAATATAAGGATATCTAAAAGGAACTGGCCCTACAAATGGCTGTAAAAGCCATTAACGACACCGCTAGCCTTAACGGATTAGTACCTACCCTCTTAGTCTACGGAGCCTACCTAAGGATAAGCAACCTAGATCCTCCTGCCCCGTTTATTATAGAACGAGCAGCTGTAATACGGAAGGCGATGGCTAAGATAGTTAAGCTACGGGCTAAACAAACTGTTAATAACGCCTTATACTACCGTAACGGACCTAACACGACCTTAGTATATGACCTCCCGCTTAACTCTAAAGTCCTTATATAGCGTAAAAGCGGTAAGTAGACTGGACCCTACTGTTTACTAGCTGTAGAAAACAAGACGTGCTGTGTATAACTTCCTAGCGGCCCGACCAGCTTTAGGAGCACGTCTATAAAACCCTACTTTCGGCCCGAAGATACCTATGACGTTAAGCCAAATAAACTAGAAGCAACTGCCGAGCTAGATAAACCGGAGGTAACTGCTAAACTAAATAAATTAGAAGCGACCGCCGAATTAGATGAGCTAGAAGCACCCTTGCCTACCCTAGAAGTCCCCTAAAAACCTACTAAACCTATTATACCTACCGTAAAGCGCGGTTAAGGACGCCCCTAAAAGTACCCCGTAACTAAGAATACTATAATAAAGACTTACTTAACCTCTGTAGGAATATCCGCAAGGCAATCTCCGCCTGTAGATATATTAGTTTTAGTATAGGAAACCCCCTTTACGGACTTACGACGTAAAGAGATTAACGGACTACTTAAAAAGGGCGTCTTTGCGGTTATAACGGAGAAAGATGTTCCGTAAGGCGTCCGTATATTTAACTTACGCTTTATTAATGAAATTAAGCACCTAGGTACTGATAAAGCTTTTAAAAAATTAAGGCTTGTTGTATAAGCCTATAACGACTAAGGAAAGGGCTTAGTCCTTACGTAATTGCCTATAATTTAACGAGTCAGCTAACGGATTATACTTGCACTTATGCCTAGACTATAGCAAAGTAAACCCGTAGCCCTTTACCTACAGGATATCTTGTAAGCCTATATGCAGTCTAATACCTACCTAAGCAGAGATATCTTTATACGGCTACCCCCTGAGCTTAACCTATAACTAGGAACAATCCTATAGGTTATAAAACCTCTATATGGAGTACCAGAAGCTAGAAACCATTGGTTTAAGACGTACTACTAGCATTACGTCAGTAAGCTTAAAATAGAATAGTTGACCTATAACCCCTGCCTCCTATACAGCCTATTAAACGGCCTTGGTATTATTAGACTCTAAATAGACGATACCCTATTCCTAGCAGACCAGACCTTTACGGACGCTGAAGAAACTAAACTATAAAAGGCCAAGTTCTTAGCAAAGCCGCGAGAGTAGTTAACTAAGTAGAATCCGATTAAGTTTAATAGAGGCCTAATTATACAAAAGGGCAACCTAATTAAGCTGACTTAGGAACGCCAAGCTTAAAACCTAAAGCCTGTTATAGCAAAGCCTACGGACCTTACTAGTTCCCGCGGAGAGACCTATAAGACCGTAAATATAAAGGACTAATACGCTGCACAGCGTGTAAGGGGCGCCTATATTGCCACAGTCTGTTAACCTAAATCTGCCTACGACTTGTCCTTTACAGCCTAGGCAGTAGATCCGTAAGAAGAAAATATTAAGCAGCTTAATAAGCGCATTTAGTGGCAAATTAACAATGCAGCAAGGGGACTTACTTTCGTACTACTAGACCTAAGTTCCCTTAGCTTACTAGCATTTATAAACGCCTCCTTTACTAATAACAAAGACCTATTATTATAAATCGGCTTTATAATTGTACTTACGGACCACAATTAGGACGCAAATATACTGTACTAGTCTTTAATTAAATGCAAATGAGTAACCCGCAGCGTACTAGCTTCCGAACTATACGCATTAGCTTATAGCTTTAATATAGCAGCCATAATTAAATTAACGGTCCAGAAGATCCTATAACTGGAGCAGTTACCCCTGGTTTTATATACCGATTTAAAGTCCCTTTATAACTGCCTAGTTAAACTAGGTATAATATAAGAGAAGAGGCTTATAGTCGACCTAATGTGCTTACATTAGGCCTACGAACGACGTGAAATTGCGGAGGTTAAATAGATTAGCGGCGGAAATAACCTAGTAGACGCCATAACTAAGGCAAAGCTATGTTAAGCCCTTAAAACCCTAATTGATATAAATAAGCTTAACCTAGAAGTTATAGAATGGGTAGAACGAGACTGACGGAGCATCTACGGAACGCCTACGGCCCGTTAAAAGGCCGTACGATTCATTTTACGGACCGTAAGCAGGACTTATGACTAGCTTAGAGCACCGTTTGGAAGGCAGCCCAGAAGGCACCTCAGGGGGAGTTTCCTATGTATTTTCTTTTGTGTTCTATAGTTCTATTAAAGCAATTACGGAGACTATACATAAGTGGCTTCATTTTTCAAGTACCGCCAGTGTATAATTACAGCACCTGTCGTACTAACCGCGTGCCTACGCGTTTGGTACGCCAGGTACGCGTTTACGCGTTCGGTGCACTAGCCACTTACTTACACATCTGGTGCACTTATAAAGCACTGACTAATTAGGGGGAGGACGCATTAGTATATAGACCACGTAGTCTGCTTTAATACAATCGACAGTCACCACTGTCTAAATGAGCATACGATACTATACGTATTTTGTGCCCCTAGACACGACTCACTTATACCATTAAATTGGTACTAATAGGCAGGAACTAAGGTTATAAGGAGGCAATATTATAACTATTGCATATATAGTATGCCTTAGGTGTGCGATATAGCATGCTAATATTTATAATATTGCAAACCGTACTAACGTATGGGTCTAGTACTATGCCCTAGAGCTAGGTAGTGCTGCTAAAAGGCAGGAACCAAGGTTATAAGGAGGCGATATTGCGACTATTATATATATAGCATGCCCTAAGTATACAAATTAGTGTGTAGATATTTATAATATTGCAAACTATATATCCATCTATCTATCCATCTATCTATTACCTACTCTCTATATTAAAATAAATTTCCTCTTACTTTAACTATATTAGCCCTTAACCTATTTTAAGTAAACGTGGCAATAGTACGTATACTAGTAAGGAGTTATAGATATTTTACGCTAATTAGTTATTATAGATAAATAAAAAACCTAAGTATATAGCTACCCTAGCTAAGCGCACTAAGCGTCCCTATATTAAAAAGGCGTTACTAAAGAACGGAGATAGAACTATAAAGCCAGCTCTAAAGCTGCGAAAGAAGAAGGCGGCGGATAGTTGCTAGAAGGAGATTAGAGGGTTTCTAATTAAGTAAAAGAAGAATAGTAAGGCAGCTAAAGCTACGAAGACAGTTTAGTTACCTCTTAAGAAGCCTTCGCCAACCAATTCTATCCTACTAGCCGCTAGAAATGCCGCCATATATAGTCTAGAGAGAACTAAGTTAAATAAAAACAGCGCTACAGAGATGGCTGTTACGGAAACTAGAAAACTATAAAAGGGGGACCTCTTTAATATTGTAAGTTAGATAATTAGTTGTATAAAGGAGGAGTGGGATGCTTTATAAACTGCGTTAGCTACTAATTGCTAGAATATTAAGAGTTTAAAGACTAATATTAAGGAACTTTAAAAAGCTAAGAAGGCTCGAAATATATCTATTGTTAATCTGATTTAGGACGCCTAAGTAATAAAGTAGGACCGTTTTATAAAGGAGCGCGATAAGTTAAAAGCAGAAATTAAATAGATTAAGAAAGCGTCGCTAGAACTAGTTACGCTAAAATATAAGTATAACTAGCTTAACACTAAGTTTAAGGACTTAAAAGAGTCTAAGATAGCTAAACTAGACGCTATAAACTAAAGACTTAATAGTATCTAGAAAACTTTATCCGTCTAAATAACAAATATAGACAGCTCTTTAAAGTCGTAAGCAACGTTAGTAATTACGCCGGTTTAATGGCCAACGATTATTATAGAGAGGCTGGCCGAGTAATTAAGAAGCCAAAGGGTGAGCTATAGAACGGCAGTTTAATAAAAATCTAATAGGGGTTAATAAGGAGCTTTTAAGGCGATTACGACGGCAAATGCCTAAAATTAAGATGGGATAGGGCTTTTACTCTATACGTTTGCTATCTTAGCTATTTAGAGGATTTTAAGTAGGCGGCGTATGACGTGGAAACAATCGAAGTCGCGTAAGTAGTGCGATAAGCTATTAGAAATAAAATAAACTCAATAAAAACACTATCGTGTGGGTTTGGAGGTATATACGGGGTCGCAAAAACCATAACTCTGGCGATAGGCGAGATTTTAGATATTGCATATATAGCATGCGACGCAGTATATTAATATTTGCAATATTGCAAGAAGTGCTAATACGCGGGTTTTGGTAGTCTTAAGGCCTAATTTTATAAGTTACGCTTCTTGGCATATATATATATATATATATATATTAGAGATAACTGTTTTTAATCTTATTAGGCTAGCTCTAAATCATAGCAATTATATTACTTACCGTACCACTACACCGCGAGGACTTTTAGTTGTAATTTTATAAATTTAATTAAAATATAACCCCTTCCTAATTCTTA